>Ga0182018_10000067_pt1 | contig 122844 bp, 118 predicted proteins | sample 812P2MmetaG_FD_120490 | JGI IMG/M metagenome (GOLD analysis project Ga0182018, IMG submission 120490) | Permafrost microbial communities from Stordalen Mire, Sweden - 812P2M metaG | ecosystem: Environmental > Terrestrial > Soil > Wetlands > Permafrost | place: Sweden: Stordalen | collected...
CCGGCGTGATCTTCGGGCCCACCCCCATCGCCGTGGTCATCAGCGACGGCGGCCCCACGCTCGGTGGGTGGAACCATCGCACGGGCGGCGTCGTGAGCGGCGGAGATGAACTGGCGGAGCTTGCCCGGGTCCTTCACCCCGGGCGAGGACTCGACGCCGCTGCACACGTCGACCCCCCAGGGGTGGAGATGGGCGATGGCCGCCCCCACATTGTCGGGCCGTAGCCCACCCGAGACGATCAGCCGCCGCGGATCGATCACACCCTCCGCCAGACGCCAGTCGAACAGCTCGCCGCTGCCGGGGTTGGTGCCGTCGATCAACAGGAGCTGGGCACCGTACTCCTCGAATCGTTCGATGTTGCGGTGGCCGGCCGGAAAGGCCTTGATCGTCCATCCGACCCGGCCAGCGATCCACTGAGTGTCGGTGATCGACTCGACACCATGGAGTTGCACCGCCCGCAACCCGATCAGATTGGCGATCTCGATGACCCGCTGGGGGGCCTCGTCCCGGAACACCCCGACAGTCACTGTCTCGTGGGGAAGACGCTTCACGATGTCTGCCACCGCCGCCGGGGCCATCTGGCGCGGGGACGGAGCGAACACGAACCCGACGGCGGACGCACCCATGCCCACGGCCAGCAACGCATCGGCCTCGGTGGTGACACCGCAGATCTTCACGAACAGCTCCTCCGGTTCACCATCGGTGTCGACGGCGCTCACCGTCCGGCTCCGAGGAGCGCAGCCACCGCGGCCCGACGGTCGCCGGCTCGGACCAGGGTCTCCCCCACCAGCACCGCCTGGTAGCCGGCCCCGGCCAGGCGACCGACATCGTCGCCGCCCCGGATGCCCGACTCGGCCACCGCCACCGCCGCGGAGGGGATCATCGGACCGAGCGTGAGCGCCCGCTGATGATCGACCTCGAACGTGTGGAGGTCGCGCTGGTTCACCCCGATCACCTCGGCTCCGGCATCGAGGGCGCGCTTCAGCTCCAGCTCGTCGTGCACTTCGACCAGCGCCGTCAACGAGAGCCGGTTGGCCAACCCCAGCAAGGAGCCGAGCTCGTGGTCGGAGAGGGCGGCCACAATCAACAGGACGGCGTCGGCACCCATGGAGCGTGCGTCACACACATCGAGAGGGCTTATGGTGAAGTCCTTGCGCAGTACGGGCAGCGAGCAGGCGGCCCGGGCCCGCTGGAGATCCTCGGTGCTGCCCCCGAAGAAGTCGTGGTCGGTAAGGACCGACAGGCAGGTGGCGCCCCCGATCTCGTAGTCGTTGGCTACCCCGGCGGGATCGAGGGTCGGGTCGAGATCACCCTTCGACGGGGACCGGCGCTTGATCTCGGAGATGATCGCCATGCCCCGGAGGGCGGCGGCAGCCACCACCGCCGCGGCGAACGGCCGGATGGGACCGGACCGTTGGGCGGCCTCGATGGCCGCCGCCGGATCGCGCCGATCTTCGGCCGCCGCCGCTCGATGCGCGGCGATGATCGTGTCCAGGTACGCCGCCATAGAACCACGATCCTACCAACGATGCGGTCGCGCCCACCCCCATCGACGGAACGAGACGGGAGGAGAACACGCTGGTCCGATGCCATTTCGCGGAGCAATCACCACCGGCCACCACCCGGTCCACGGATGGGCGCCGGGTGGGTCGATACGGACGATGGCAGGTCGGTCGCCAACGGCCGGCTCCCCGACGAGTGGCGCCCGAGTAGGCCAGCGACCGCCACGCCAGCTCTTCCGATTGCCGCCTCACACTTTCCTAACCATGACAGGCAGCGCCGTCGACACGGTGGCAGGCTGGGAGCATGGCTGCCGGCGAGGACACCCTGGTGGTGATCGAGGATGATCACCACATCTCCGATCTGGTGGCCATGTACCTGCGGCGGGACGGCTTCCGTGTCCTCCAGGCCGATGACGGCGAGGCCGGGCTCGCGCTGGTCGAGCGGGAGCGACCCAAGCTGGTCATCGTGGACATCGGGCTCCCCGGAGAGCTCGACGGCTACGACGTCTGTCGCCGGCTGCGGAGCGGGGCACTGCCGTCCAATGGTGCCGCGGTGGTGTCCGCCCCCTCGGTCATCACCATTCCCGTGCTCATCCTGAGCGCCCGTGACGACGAAGTCGATCGGGTGCTCGGCCTCGAGCTCGGTGCCGACGATTACGTGACCAAGCCATTCTCTGCTCGTGAGCTGGTGGCGCGGGTCCATGCCATCCTGCGCCGGACCGGAGTTCCCCAGGCCCCGTCGGCCCCGTCCGTGCTGGAGCTGGGCACCATCGAATTCGACACCGGCCGGCGGGAAGTGCGGGTCGGTGGCACGGTGGTCCCCTTGGCCACCCGTGAATTCGATCTGCTGGCCTATCTGGCCGACAACCTCGGACTGGCCCTGTCGCGTCGCCAGCTCCTCAACGGTGTATGGGGCGACGACTGGTACGGCGACGAGCGGACGGTGGACGTCCACGTCCGGCAGCTTCGCAAGAAGCTCGGCGACGACCTACCCCTGGCCACCGTCTGGGGAGTCGGCTACCGCCTCGGATGAGACGGCGACTCACCATCGCCATCTTGTTGCTGGTGGCGGGAACCGTGGTGGTCACCACCATCGGCAGCTACTACTTCATCCAACGCGCCGCCATCTCCACCGGGCAACAGGAGCTGGCCGGACAGGCTCGGGCCATCTCGCAGACCTTCTCCGACACCACCTACCGCACCAAAGCCGCCTTCACCCGGGAGAAGAGAGCGATCACCGAGACTGGAGCCTTCGACAGCATCGACCTGGTCGCCCTCCACTCGGACGGCTCGATCACCGGTCCAGCGCTTCCGTCGGGGCTCACCACCGCCCGGCTGGACGTCCCCGGCCTCCAGAACGACCGGCAGGTCACCGGCCACACTTCTTCCCTGTTGGCCTACTCGGCCATCCCCACCCCGATCGCCGGGGTCACCGCCTACCTGCCGGTGGTGGTGGTCACCCGACAGATCCACGATCCGGCCAACGGCCTCCGCTACTTCCTGTTGGTCGGCGCCATCGGATTGGCCTTGGCCGCGGTGGTCGCCGCCACCTTGGCCCGCCGGTTCACCCGACCCCTGGTAGACGCGGTGACCGCCACCCGCCGTATCGCCTCGGGCGATCTCGATGCCACCGTTCCGAAGACGCCGCACGAGGTACCCGAGTTGGCCCAACTGGCCGACTCGATCAACGCCATGGGGGCGAACCTGGTCCGGGCCCGGGACCAGGAGCGCCAATTCCTACTCTCCGTCTCCCACGAGCTGCGGACACCACTGACGTCGATACGCGGGTACGCCGACGCGGTGGTCGACGGAGCCACCGACGACCCGGCGGCGGCGGCGGCCGTGATCAGTGCCGAGGCACGGCGCCTCGAGCGACTGGTGCAGGATCTCCTGGACCTCGCCCGCCTGGACGCCGACCGGTTCTCGCTGGACCTGCAGGCGCTCGACTGCGGGGAGGTCGTCCGCCAGGTGGCAGAAGGGTTCCGTCCCCGGGCTGCGGAGCTGGGACTCGACTTGGTGACCTCGGTGGGATCCGAGGCGCCCTTGTGGGTGACCGCCGACGCCGACCGGTTGGGCCAGGTGGTGGCCAACCTGGTGGAGAACGCCTCGTCCTTTGCCGCCCACCGGGTGGCGGTGGGGGCGGGCAGCGTCGTGGGCCGGCCGGCGGCATGGGTGGTCGATGACGGGCCGGGCATTCCTCCCGACCAGCTGTCCAGGGTGTTCGAGCGCCACTTCATCTCGGACCGGTGGCGCGGGAGGCGCAAGGGGTCCGGCCTGGGCCTGGCCATCGTGTCCGAGCTGGCCACCGCCATGGGTGCCACGGTCCAAGCCGATTCGCCGGTGGACGACGGCCACGGGACGAGGATGGTGGTGTGGCTGCGCCCCGCCCCACCACCGGCGGACCACGTCGTAGGCGCAGCCGCTGCGCTCCTCCCATCGGGCGGGGTTGGCGACATGGACGGGAGGAACGATGGCTGACGTAATTCTGATCACCGGGGCCTCAGCCGGAATCGGCCGGTCCTGCGCTGACCGCATGCACCGGGACGGGTGGACGGTGGTCGGGGCCAGTAGGCGGGGAACCTCCTCGGGAGACTGGACGCCCATGGTGATGGACGTGGACAGCGACGCCTCGGTGACCTCCGGGTTCGAATCGCTGCTCCGCCAACACGGGCGGATCGACGCCGTGGTGGCCTGTGCCGGATGGGGGTTGGCCGGTGCCGCCGAACAGACCCCGATCACCGACGCCCGGGACCAGATGGAGACCAACTTCTGGGGCGCGGTGCGCGTGGTACAGCAGGCCCTGCCGGTGATGCGCCGCCAGCAGTCCGGGCGGATCATCCTGATCAGCTCCATCGGCGGGATCATCGGCATCCCGTTCCAATCGTTCTACAGTGCCGGCAAGTTCGCCCTCGAGGGGTACGGCGAGTCCCTGGCCTACGAAGTCGCCCCCTTCGGCATCCAGGTGACGCTGGTGGAGCCGGGCAACGTGCGCACCGACTTCACCGAGCACCGACGCCAGGTGGTGGTGCCCGACGGCGAGAGCGCCTACCGGACGGCGGTGGCCAAGGCGGTGGGGACCATGGCCGAGGACGAGCTCAACGGCGTCCCACCCGACGACGTCGCCGTCACCGTGCAACGGGTCCTCCAGGCCACCCGGGCTCCCCGTCGGGTGTCGGTGGGCAAGTTGGACGAGCGGATCGGGATCGTCGCCAAGCGCCTCCTGCCGTACCGCCTCTTCGAGCGGGCGGCCAAAGGTAGCCTCGGCGTCTGAGGACCCCGCCGTGGAGGTCCCGGGGCCGAGGAGGCAACGGAATGGCCAGTCCAGTGGGACCTCTCGGTCCTGTCGACGAGCGATTCGACCATCAGATCGCCGACACGTTCGCCACCGTCGGACCGAGCGACCCCTCGTGGACGGAGAAGGTCTGCGCCATGGCCGCCCGCCGGGACGGGAGCCTGCAGCTCGGCTTCGGGATGGGCAAGTACACCAACCGAAACGTCCTCGACGGGTACGCCGGCCTGTCACGCGGTCCCGAGCAGATCACCGTGCGGGGCAGCCGACGCCTGTTCCCCCGACCCGACGAGACCTCGGTCGGCCCGATCCGCTACCAGGTGCTCGAGCCGATGAGGCGGGTACGGTTCACGCTCGATCCGAACCCGTGCCAGCCACTGTCCTTCGACTGGACGTACGAGTCCGTGCTCGCACCGGCCCTCGAGGATCGCACCCACCAGCGGGTGCCGCTCGGGTACCGAATCAGCGCCGATCTGGTCCGCTACCACCAGATCGGCACGGCCTCGGGCTGGGTCGAGGTGGACGGCGTGCGCCAGGAGATCGACGCCGACCAGTGGGTGTCGACCCGGGACCACTCGTGGGGTGTCCGCTACGACGTCGGTACCCCACCGACCGACGTCGACCCGTTCAATCCGGTGGCGGAGATGGACTTCCAGATGATCTGGTGTCCGGTGCTGATGGCCGACCCGGACGGCACCCGGTGGGGGTTGTTCATGCACCTGGTCGATGCCAGTGGCTTCGGTCATCACCAGCGGACGGTCACCGGCTCGATCGAGCACCTCGACGGCAACGTCGAGCGCATGGCCGACATCCGGCCCGATCTGACCTACGACCCCTCCAACCGGCGTCTCCGCGGCGGCACGGTGTCGGTCACCCTCGCCGACGGCTCGCCGCGGACGTTCACCCTCGAGGTGCCCACCGACACCGGGTTCCATCTGGGGGCCGGCCTCTACTTCGGATGGCAGGGCCACCACCATGGCGAGTGGCGCGGTGAGCTGGTGGTGGACGGGGAACGGCTCGAGGACTGCCGCCTGCCGGAGGTCGCCCACCAGCTCCACCAGCTGCGAGACACATTCGTACACGTGTGTGAGCCGGCCACCGGGGCCGAGGGGTGGGGCAACTGTCAGCCGATGATCACCGGATCCCATCCCCATCTGGGCCTCGACGGCGAATCCTCGTTCTGGTGAGGAGCGCCGGCGTCCAAGGCTGGCCCGGGGCGGCTGGGGGTCAGAGGGCCACGCCGGCCCAGTAGGACCCGTCGAGGATGCCGCGCAGCGTGGCCCGGTGCATGATCAGCTCATCGATGTCGTCGGGTGCCTCTGCCTCCCCGAAGAAGATGGACCGCTCGGTGACCCGACGCATGATGGCGCCGTGCCGGATGGCGGCATAGGCGATGTGCCAGGTGAGGTCGCCCGGGTCCCGTCCGGATGCCCGGGCGTAGGACTCGGCCACCTCGACCGGTCGGAACATGTCCGGGAGGCCGGGGGCGCCCAGGTCGACGGCCAGGTCCTGGAAGAAGAGGTGCAAGTAACACATCCACCCGAGGTCCACCTCAGGTGGGGCCACACCCGCCATCTCCCAGTCGAGCACGGCGACCACCTGGTTGTCCCGGAACATCATGTTGCCGATGCGGCCGTCGCCCCAGGACAGCGCGTCGGCATTCACATCGGTGGGCATGTTGTCCACCAGCCAGGCGAAGCAGTCGGCCAGCAAGGGTGATGGTCGGTCCTCCACCACCCAGTCGTGGTAGGCCGTCCAGTGATTGAGGCTGCGCTCCAGCGAGTCGGCACCCGGTTCCCCGAACTGCAGAAACGAGAGGTCATGCCCAGGCGCGGTGATGGAGTGGATACCGGCCAGTGCGGCCACGGCCGACTCCTGGATGGCGCGCCGGTCGGCGTCGCTCGCCTCGAAGACCCAGTTGTCGCCGAAGGTGTAGGGCAGCACATCGGGAGGTACCAGGCCGTTGACCCTGGCCATCACGAAGAAGGGACCGCCGAGCACGGCCGGGTCGGCCTCGTACCAGAAGGTCTCGGGCACCGGGACCGACGTGTGGTCTCGCACCAGTCGCATCACCCGGAACTGCATGTCCAGGTCGTAGGTGGTGAACACCGGGTAGTCGGTCTCGGGGGGCTCGATGCGGGCCACCAGGGGATGGGACACCGCCTCCCCGTCCTCGCTCCACACCGCGGTGAACAACAGGGTCTCCGAGGACATCCCGTTGCTCTCCGGGCTGGACACCTCGGTGACCACCGGGTCGCTCCCCGGGCCGAGCTTGTCAGCCAGCCACCGCTGCAGGCGCTCCCCCGACTCCTTGGGATCTCGGGTGGAAATGGTGACGTGCTCGGGCTCCTTGTCGGTGGGGGTGCCCGCCTTGGGGAGTGACGACGGGATCTGTTCCGCGCTCACCACTGCCCCCTGCCGCCCGCCGGACCCGGGCGTCGTCCGCACCGGTGCGCACCACCGAGCACCCGTTCCATCCGTCCCCCGACCTCCCGTTCGACTCGGGCCCGTCGACCCGGGGCATGGTCTATCACCTCCCCCGCCGACCGCCGGAGCCGGAGACTCAACCCACCAGGGGCAGGGGGCGGCTCTCGGCCGGCACGGTTCGGGTCCCGTCGTCATCCGTCCACCGCACCACGACGGCCGCCGGTGGCGTCACTCGGCGGTGAAGCACGGCCAGGGCCACGTGAGCACCCAGTCCGGGGGACCAGGCCACCGAGGAGAGCCGCCCCACCTCGTGGGCCTCATCGGCGGTGAGCACCGACCCGCCCACCAGCGTTTCCGCCGGCCCGGCCGGACCATCGAAGACAACCCCACTCAGTCGTCGGGCCACCTTGGACCCGCGGGCGTCGAGCCGGGCCACCAGCTCCTGTCCGGTGAAGCACCCCTTGGTGAACGACACCGTGCGGTCGACCAGGCCCACCTCGGCGGCGATGGTCCCCTCGCCGATCTCCCTGCCGTTCCGCGGCACGCCGGCCTCGATTCTGGCTGCCTCCCACGCCTCCGGTCCGCAGATGACCACGTCGTCCCCGATCCACTGGGACAGTCCGTCCGGCGGCGGTGGTCCCAGCAGGTCGACACCGGAGAACCCCGGCCACGCCACCGGCGCCGCCACCACCGCCTCCGGCTTCCCGAGCAGGTGCTCGGCTGCCCCCGGCCCGCGCAACCCGACGCAGATCCAGTCCCGCGGCTCGATGTCCACCTTCATCCGCAACCGGAACCGCGCGAGCCGAGCCGTGGCCACCGCCCCGAAGCCCTCATCGGTGTCGATAAGGAAGTGCTGGTCACCGAGCTTGGTCAGGCGCAGGTAGACCTCGACCTTCCCCTGGGGGCTCAACAGGAGTGCTTCGGCGGAGTCGCCGTCGGCCAGTGCGGTCACCTCTTGGCTGCACTGGCCCTGGAGATAGTCGGTGGTGTCGGGACCCGAGACCGACAACACGTCGCGCCCGATGAGGCGCGCCGCCGCTGTGTCCCGCAGCGCCTCGTAGTCGGTGTCGATCTCACCCGCCCGTGCGGGCCGCTCGGACCCCACCGCCGCCCGTTCCTCGGACCTACTCATCCGGTTGCCTGCCGCGCCGCCACCCGGGCCATGGCCACCGCCGACAGGATGGCGGCTGCCTTGTCGGCGCACTCGGCGTCCTCCGACGTCGGATCGCTGTCGGCCACGATGCCGGCGCCGGCCTGCACCGAGGCCGTACCGTCGAGGCCGACGGTCATGGTCCGAATGGCGATGGCGGTGTCGAGGTTGCCCGAGAAGTCGAGGTAGCCGACCACGCCGCCGTAGACACCCCGCTTGGTGGGCTCGAGGTCGTCGATGATCTCCATGGCCCGCACCTTGGGGGCACCCGAGAGCGTCCCCGCCGGCAACGTGGCCCGCAGGACGTCGATGGGACCCTTGCCCGGGGCCAAGCGCCCGGACACCTGGGAGGTCAGATGCATGATGTGGCTGTAGCGCTCGACCACCATCACCTCGTCGAGCACCTCGGTGCCGAAGGAGACCACCCGACCCACGTCGTTGCGGGCCAGGTCGACCAGCATGACGTGCTCGGCGACCTCCTTCGGATCCTCGACCAGCTCCCCCTCGAGCCGATCGTCCTCCGCGGTGGTCGACCCGCGACGCCTGGACCCGGCGATCGGCCTGGAGATCACCGTCCCGTCGCGTAGCCGCACCATCGGCTCGGGCGACGCCCCCACCACGGTGACCTCGGGAAAGCGAAGGAAGTAGAGATACGGGCTCGGGTTCACCAGGCGCAGCACTCGGTAGACGTCGAACGGGTCGGCTCCCAGGTCACCGAGGTCGAAACGCTGGGACAGCACCACCTGGAAGACGTCGCCGGCGACGATGTGCTCCTTCACCGCCCGCACCCCGTCCTGGTACAGCGAGGAGGACATGGTGCGATGGACATCGGAGGGCGGGTCGGTGCGCCCCGGCAGCGGTCGGGGCGGCTGGTCCAGGGGTGCGAAGCAGTCAGCGGCCAGGGCGTCGAGCCTGGCCACGGCGGCGGCGTGCGCCGCATCCAGCGCCTCGGTGTCCCAGGTCGGATCGACTACGACGTTGTCGATCAGCACCACCCGCTGGCGCCAGTGATCGAAGGCGGCCAGCTGGCCGATCACAACCAGCACCGCATCGGGATGGCCCTGGTCGTCGGCCGGCGTGCCCGGCAGGTGCTCGACCTCCCGGACCACGTCGTAGCCGAGGTAGCCGACCAGTCCGGCATGGAGCGGGGGCAGGTCGGGGAGGTCGGGCGACTCGAATGCCTCGAGGATCGCCTCGAGGGCCGCCAGGATGCCGCCCGTCCCGCCGACACGGTCGTCGGTGATCGCGTCGAGGTCGAGGTCCCCTTGGGTGGTCACCGTGGTCCCCCGGGCGGTGATGGTGGCCAGCGGGTCGCGCCCCACGAACGAGTACCGTCCCCAGCGCTCGCCGCCCTCCACCGACTCGAGGAGGAATCCGGTCCGATCAGCGCCGACGATCTGGAGGAAGGCCCCCACCGGGGTGACCGTGTCGGCCACCAGCTGGCGCCACACCGGCACGATGCGGTGCTTGGCCGCCAACGAGCGGAAGCCGGTCAGGCCGGGCCCGGACGCCTCGGCAGCAGATGACCCGGTCATGGCGTCGACGGTGGGTCACCGAAGGCACGATAGAAACAGGTGCGGTTGCCCGTGTGGCACGCCCCGTCGCCCTCTTGATCGACGACCACCACCAGCACGTCACCGTCGCAGTCGTAGCGCACGTCGCGTACGTACTGGCGATCCCCCGAGGTCTCGCCCTTGCACCAGAATTCCTGTCGGCTCCGACTCCAGAACCAGGTCCGCCCGGTCTCGAGCGTCTTGCGCAGCGACTCGCGGCTCATCCAGGCGAACATCAAGACGGCCTGATCGCTGGCATCTTGGACGATGGCCGGCACGAGGCCGTCGTCGTTGAATTCGATCCGGGACAGCTCGTCCTCGGTGAACGGGACCGGCCTGGCGGTGTAGGTGGTGGGCGTGCCGCTGGTGCTCACGGTTGGTGCTCCCTGGTGCGTCGCTGGAGTGTCGTCGGACTCATCGATGCCTCGGTTGCCTCGGTCCCGTCGGGGTGACCGAGGGTCAGAGGTACAGCCCGGTGCCGCCGTCGATGCGGGTGGCGGCCACGGCGTGGATGTCCCGCTCGCGCAGGATGACATACTCCTCGCCTTGGACCTCCACTTCGAAGCGGTCCTCGGGGTTGAACAAGACGGTGTCCCCGACCTTCACCGAGCGGACATGGGGCCCGACGGCGATTGCCTCGGCCCAGGAGAGGCGACGCGAGACCTGGGCAGTGGCGGGAATGAGGATGCCGGCCCGCGATCGGCGCTCCCCCTCGGCTTGGCCGACCTGTACCAACACCCGATCGGCCAGCACGGTGATGGCCAGCTTCGCCCGGGCGGAGTCGCCGTTGTGGCTGGTTAGCGGGGCTTCCGGCGATGTGGTGGACACAGGGAGAGGCTACCGCAGGGGACTTGGACCCCATTCGTGGCACCGGCGACATTCCCGGCCCCGGCGAGGCTCAGCGGGGTCGCACCAGCACACCCGCCGCCTCCATGTGCGATTTGGCCTCGGCGATGGTGTACTCACCGAGGTGGAAGATGGATGCCGCCAGCACGGCCTCGGCGTGACCCTGCACGGCACCCTCCACCAGATGGTCGAGGGTGCCGACCCCTCCCGAGGCGATCACCGGGATCGGGCAGCGATCGGCCACCTGGCGGGTGAGGGCCAGGTCGAACCCGTCCCTGGTCCCGTCGCGGTCCATCGAGGTCAGCAGGATCTCACCGGCGCCGCTGTCCGCGCTGCGCTCGCACCACGAGAGTGCGTCGACGCCGGTGGGGGTGCGCCCGCCATTGGTGAAGACCTCCCACCGGGCCGGTCCGTCCGGTGGATCCTCGCGACGACGGCGGGCGTCGACCGCCACCACCACGCACTGGCTCCCGAACTCCTGGGCCAGCTCGGCGATGAGCTCGGGCCGGTCGACGGCGGCGGTGTTCACCCCCACCTTGTCGGCCCCGGCCCGCAACAGGTGACGGGCATCGTCGACAGATCGGATCCCGCCGCCAACCGTGAAGGGGATGAAGACCGCTTCGGCGGTCCGCGACACGACGTCCACCATGGTCGACCGCCCGTCCGACGACGCGGTGATGTCGAGGAACACCAGCTCGTCGGCGCCTTCCTCGTCGTAGCGGGCGGCCAACTCCACCGGGTCGCCGGCGTCCAGGAGATCCTCGAACCGCACTCCTTTGACCACCCGGCCGGCGTCCACGTCGAGACAGGGGATCACCCGGACGGTGCGCACGCCTCCACCCCCTCCTCGACAGTCATCCGACCGTCCACCAGGGCCCGGCCACTGATCACCCCGTGCAGTCGGCGCGAGCTGGCCCCGCCGTGACGCGGCAGGGGCCTGACCGGCACCTCCAGTGCGGCCAGCGCCTTGAGATCGGCCACCGAGGCCACACCGCCTGACGCGATCACCGGCAACTCAGTCGCATGGAGCACCTGGCGCAGCCCGTCGAGGTCAGGACCGGTGAGCGTGCCGTCCCGATCGATGGCGGTCACGATGACCGCGGCCAGGTCGGCACCGGCAAGGTCCAACAGCAGCTCGCCCACCGTGCGGCCGCTTCCCTGCTCCCATCCGCGGACAGCCACTTCGGTGTGACCGGCACCATCGAGGCGGTAGTCAATGCCGACCGCCACCTGCCCGGGGAACCGGGCCGCCATCATGCGGGCCGTGCCAGGGTCGTCGAGGGCCAACGTCCCGAGGATCACCCGCTGGACCCCTCCGGCCAGGAGCTCGGTCACATCCTCCTCGGAGCGCACGCCACCGCCGGTCTCCACCGGGACATCCACGGCGGCGGCGATGGCCAGCACGGTCGGCCGGTTGACTGGCTGACCGGCCCGGGCCGCATCGAGGTCGACCACGTGCAACCACGGCGCACCGGCCTCGGCGAATCGTCGGGCCAGAGCCAGCGGATCCCCGTACTCACGCTGGCGGTCGAAGTCCCCCTGGGAGAGACGGACCGCGTTGCCACCCCGAATATCGATGGCCGGGTAGAGGTCCATCAGGCCGCTGCGTCAGCGACGGCACGGACGAAGTTGGCCAGGATGCCGAGGCCCACGGACCCGGACTTCTCCGGGTGGAACTGCGTTCCCCACACCGGGCCGCGCTCGGCCGAGGCGGTGATGGTTCCTCCATACCGGCACACCGATGAGGTCGCCGCGGTCCGCTCGGGGGCGTAGGAGTGCACGAAGTACGTCCATGCCGGGGTCGGCAGTCCTTCGAGGAGCCCGCCCCCGGGTCCCTCCAGCCGCTCGAGGATGTTCCATTGCATCTGGGGGTGCTTGACGCCTTCGGGCAGCCGGCGGACCGTGCCGGCCAGGACGCCCAGCCCCGTTTCGGTGGGATCCTCGTCGGATCCCTCGTAGAGCAACTGGAAGCCCACGCAGATGCCGAGGAACGGGACGCCCCGCTCGATGGCGTGGAGGGCGGCCTTGTCCAGCCCGCTGGACCGCAGGGCCTGGGCGCAGCGGCCGAAAGCGCCCACCCCGGGGAGCACCACGCCGTCGGCGGCCGCGGCGCGATCGGGATCGTCGACCAGCGCCGCATCCGCCCCCAGGTGCTGGAGCGCCTTCTCGGCCGAGCGCAGGTTCCCGATGCCGTAGTCGAGGACCGCGATCACCGACGACCGCCGGGTGCGACCGGTCCGCCCGCGGTAGGAGCAACCGCGCCGGGTCGGCGCCGATCGGTCCTCACAGGCGTCCCTTGGTGGAGGGGATGTCGCCGCCTTCGCGGCGGACGGCGTCACGGAGGGCCCGAGCCACCCCCTTGAACGACGCCTCGAGGATGTGGTGGGTGTTCCTCCCGCTGCGCATCCGGATGTGGAGCGTCAGCCCCGCGGCCGTGGCGAAGGCCCGCCAGAACTCCTCGGCCAGCTGCGGATCGAACGGTGGCGTCCCCAACGGGGCGGTGTCGGGCGGGAACTCGATGTCATAGGTCAGGAACGGACGACCGGAGCAATCGAGGGCCACCTCCACCAGTGCTTCGTCCAGGGGAAGGGCCACCGAGCCGAACCGGCGGATGCCCGCCTTGTCCCCCAACGCCTCCTTGACCACCTCTCCGATGGCGATCCCCACATCCTCGACGGTGTGATGGGCGTCGACCTCGAGATCCCCGCGTGCGGTGACGGTGAGGTCGAACCCGCCGTGACGGCCCAGCTGAGCGATCATGTGGTCGAAGAAGGGCAACCCGGTGGAGACCTCGACGGCACCGGTGCCATCGAGGTCGATGGCCACGTCGATCGACGTCTCCTTGGTCGACCTCTCCACGGAGGCAACCCGGGATGTGGCAGATGTGGGGGTGGGAGCGCTCATTGCAGACTTTCGGTCAGTGCGGCCAGGAACCGGTCGTTCTCCACCGGGAGGCCCACGGTGACACGTAGGCATCCGGTGAGCCCCGGCCATTCCGAACAGTCTCGCACGAGCACCGACGCGGCGAGGAGCTCGTTCCACACCTGGCTGGCATTCCGGTGGGTGGGTCGGAAGAGGATGAAGTTGGCGTCGGACGGCCAGCTCTCCACCGGTAGGTCGGCCAAGGCGGCGGCGATGCGGCCCCGCTCCTCGTTGAGCATGGCCACCCGGGTCTCCATCTCGTCGGTGAAGCGCAGCGCCAGCCGCCCGGCCAGCTGTTTGGCGGCATCGAGGTGGTAGGGAAGGGCGACCATCTCACAGGCATCGACCACCGACGACGGGCCGATCAGGTAGCCGAGCCGCAACCCGGCCATCGACCACGTCTTCGAGAAGGTCCGGACCACAACGGTGCGCTCCGAACCGGGCACACCGCTACGCACGAAGTCCAACGCGGTGGACGGGGCGAACTGACCATAGGCCTCGTCCACCACCACCAGACCGGGCGCCACGGTCGCCACCGCCTTGATCTGGTCGAGGGAATCGGCCCGCCCGGTCGGGTTGTTGGGCGAGCACAGGAAGGTGATCACCGGGTGTTGGGAAGCGAGCACCCGTTCGACCTCGTCGAGATCGAGGAGGAAGTCGTCGGTGCGGCTGCCGGCGGCCACCGCGGTCCCGGTCACCCGGGCGATGTGCCGGTGGAGGGTGTAGGTGGGCTCGAAGAGAGCCACCACCCTGCCCGGCCCGCCGTAGGCCAGCAGCAGCGACTGGAGGACCTCGTTGGAACCGTTGGCGCAAAAGATCTGGTCGGGCCGGACCCCGTGACTTTCGGCCAGCGCCTGCCTCAGCTCGGACCCCTTGCGGTCGGGATAGCGGTTGAACTGGATGGCGCCGAGGCCGGACCGGAACGCCTCGAGCCATTCCGGCGGGGGTTCCACCGGCGATTCGTTGGTGTTGAGGCGCACCTCCACGTCCACCTGCGCCGAGTGGTAGCCGGTGAGGGCGACCAGATCGGGGCGGACCTCGGGCAGCGCCGGGGGGCCGGTCGGGTCCGGCGCTACTGGGGCCATCGCAAGCGAACCGACTGGGCGTGGGCGGCCAGTCCCTCGGTCTCGGCCAGGGTCACCACGTGGGGACCCAGGACCTCGAGTGCCTTCTCGCTGACGGTCACCGCGTGGATGTGACGCCGGAAGTCGTCCACCCGGAGCGCGCTGGCGAACCGGGCCGTTCGATTGGTGGGCAGCACGTGGTTGGGTCCGGCCAGGTAATCGCCGACGCTGGCCGGTGAGGTCACTCCGAGGAACACGGCACCCGCCGAAGTGATCAGTGGCAGCAGCGATTCCGGATCCTCGGTGAGGATCTCCAGATGCTCGGGGGCGACGATGTTGGCGATGGCGCACGCCTGTTGGGCGCCATCCACCATGACCACGTACCCACCCGCGTCCAGCGTGGCCTCGAGGTCGGCCCGGCGCGGTGAGTCGCCGACCATCCGTTCCACGTGGGCGGTCACCTGGTCGGCCACCGATTCCGACCAGGTGAGCAGCCAGGCCAACCCGTCCGGTCCGTGCTCGGCCTGCACCACCAGATCGATGGCGGCCAGCTCGGCCGGCGTCTCGGGGCCGGCGATCACCACCACCTCGGAGGGCCCGGCGAACGCCGAGGCCACACCCACCACCCCAGACACCTGGCGCTTGGCCTCGGCCACGTATCGGTTGCCCGGGCCGACGATCACGTCCACCGCCGCCACCGACTCGGTGCCGTAGGCCATGGCCGCGATGGCCTGGGCTCCGCCCACCCGGTAGACCTCATCGACACCGGCCACCGCCGCTGCCGCCAACGTGGCGTCGTCGATTCGCCCGTCGGGGCCGGGCGGCACGCACAGGACGATCTCGTCCACACCGGCGACCTGGGCGGGGATGGCACACATCAATACGGTCGACGGATAGCGGGCCCGCCCCCCGGGGGCGTAGCAACCAGCCCGTGCCACCGGACGAACCAGATGGCGCACGCCGATGCCGCCCGACTCGAAGTCATCGGCGCCGGCGTCGCCCGCCTCGTGGGCGTGATAGGCCAGGATGCGGTCGTGGGCGATATCCAACGCGTCCTGCAGCTCGGTCGGCACGCGACCGAGGGCGGCGCTGATCTCGTCGTTGGGAACCCGCAGATCCTCGATGGCCACGCCGTCGAATTGCAGCGTCAAGCGGCGCACGGCAGCGTCGCCTCCGGCACGGACCTCGGCGATGATGGCGGCCACCTCGCCGGCCGATCGATCGAGCTCGTCGACCGGGCGTGGCAGCGCTGCGGCCAGCTCACGGGCAGTGCCGGAGAAGTCGCGGAAGTCGAGGCGACGCAGAGCCATAGCTCGCCGATGCTACCGGACCTCCACCGGCAGCCCTCCGGCCACCGGTGCAGGTGATCCAGCGGCGTAGGGGCAGGCACGCCGAGGGATGCCATGATCGGTGCATGCCCGTCCGCTCCGCCGAACTCTCATCACTCTCCACCGCCCTCGACGAGTTGACCCGCCGGGTGACCGTCCACGCCGAGGCCGCCAACGCCGCCGAGGACGAGGAGGCGGCCCGCGAGCTGTTCGCCGTCGAGCGGGCACTGGCCAATGCCAACCGCCGTCTGGCCCGACTGTCCACCACGCTCAGCCGCCGGTGACCGCGCCGGTGACTGGGGAGTCGCGACGCCGGGGAGTGGCGACGCCGGTGAATGGCGACTGCTGCAGACGCGGCGAAGGCACCCCGAAGGGTGCCTTCGCGCGAGCGGGCCGGGCGGCGGATCCCGAACACCGCTCTGCGGAACCAGTTGGCGGGAACCGGTTCCGAGACTCCTAGATCATCACGTTTTTTCTCCGATTACCAGTCAATAATCCTCGACGGCGCTGGCGGCAACGGCGCCGAATGGATTCGCCCTGGTCAGAGCTATGTCTGGCCCGACAGCGGCGGAAGGGAGCGTCGCCGAGCGCCGGGCCGAGCGGTCGTTTAATTGTGGCAGCAACTACGCCACATCTCCTACCTGGTCGGACGCGGCGCCGTCGGGCAGAAGTCCGAGAGGGCGCAGGCACCGCACTGCGGCGACCGCGCCGTGCAGGTGGCCCGGCCGTGGAGGATCATCCGGAGGCTGAACGCACCACGCTGGCCGGCGGGGATCATGGCGTTCAGGTCCGCCTCGACTTTGACCGGGTCGGTCCGATCGGTGAGCCCCAGACGATGGGAGAGCCGGAGCACATGGGTGTCGACCGGCAGGCCCGGCAGTCCGAAGGCCACGCTGCGCACCACGTTGGCGGTCTTGCGGCCGACCCCGGGCAAGGTCACCAGATCCTCGATGGCGGTCGGCACCTCCCCACCGAACCGATCGACCACCGCCTGGGCCATGCCGACCAGATTGCGTGCCTTGGCTCGGAAGAATCCGGTCGAGTGGATCAACTCCTCGACCTCGGCGACATCAGCGCCGGCCATCGACGGCGCGTCCGGGTAACGAGCGAACAGTGCCGGTGTGGTCAGGTTGACCCGCTCGTCGGTGCACTGCGCCGAGAGGATGGTGGCTTCCAACAGCTGGAGCGCACTGTGGTGATCGAGGGCGCACAGTGATGACGCGCTACCGGGGAACAGCCTGGCCAGGCGCTCATTGGCCAGCCGGGCCCGACCGGCCGGAGAACGAGGTCGGGCCATTCGGGCGAGGTTAGCGGTAGCGTCGATTCCGTGGAGGGCCCTCGACTGTCGGTGGTGATGGCGCCCGACCCCGGTCCCGTCGATGACATCGCCTCGCTCCTCGATCGGGTGACCCGCGTCACCAGTCACGTCGCCCTGAGCGAGCACAAACGGATGGAACTCCACCACGCCGCTGCGTCGGTGCCAACCACCGGTGACACCCGCTTGGTCGCCGGCGTTCTGGCCCGGGCCGGGGACCGCTCCGGTCTCATCGGCTACGCCCCGCTGGTCGGGAGCCAGGAGTCCCGACGCTATGCCGTCGAGGTGGCGGTCGAGCCCGAGGCGGACCCGGATGGCCAGCTCTACGACCTGGTGGTCGACACCGTCGTCGACGTGGTCAAGCGCCTCGGCGGCGGTTGGCTCCGACTGTGGACCGCCGCCGCCAGGGACATCGATGATGCTCGGGCCCTGGCCCACGGGCTCCGGGTGGAGCGCAGCCTGGTCCAGATGCGTTGTGCGCTGCCCCTACCGGACCACCCGGGCAGTGGTCCGACCATCGAGACCCGCCCGTTCCGGCCCGGTCTCGACGAGGAGGCGTGGCTGATCACCAACAACCGGGCGTTCGCCTCCCATCCCGAGCAGGGCCGATGGGACCTGTCCACCCTGCTCGAGCGCGAGAAGGAGCCATGGTTCGATCCCGACGGCCTGCTCCTCCTCGAAGAGGACGGACGGGTGGCCGGCTCATGTTGGACCAAAGTGCACCGCGACACCGATCCGCCCATGGGCGAGATCTATGTCATCGGGGTCGATCCGGACTTCCATGGACGCGGCTGGGGTCGGGCACTCACCGAGGCCGGCCTGGCCTGGTTGTCCGGCCGGGGCCTCACCGTGGGCATGCTCTACGTGGACGCCGACAACGTGCCGGCCCTGTCGATGTACCGCTCCATGGGGTTCGCCGAGGACCACGTCGATCGGGCCTACCTCGGTCAGTTCGGGCCGGCCGACGACGAGATCGGGTCAGCCGGCACCCACCAGATGGCCGATGGAGTAGGTGATGGCGGCGGCGACACCCGAGATGAGTAGTTGACGGCTGGCCGACCACAACCACGACCGGCCGGTGAAATGAGCCAGACCGGCGCCTACGGTGAGCGCCCCGACCGCCCCGAGGACCACTGATCCCCAGGTGGCCGCGGCGCCCGAGGTGATCAGCCACGGGAGCAACGGGATGAAGGCGCCGATGGCGAAGGTGACGAACGACGAGCTTGCCGCCTGCAGCGGTTCGCCCGTCTCCCCGGGGAGGATGCCGAGCTCCTCGCGGGCGTGCGTCTCGAGGGCGATGTCGGGGTCCCGCATCATCTTGACCGACAGCTCCTCGGCCATGGCGGCATCGATGCCCCGGCTCTCGTAGATAGCGGCCAGTTCCCTGCGCTCGACCTCGGGGTCGCGCCGGATGGCCTGGCGTTCGACGTCCAGCTCCCGAAGCATGAGCTCGGACTGAGCCCGCATCGAGATGTACTCGCCGGCGGCCATCGAGAAGGAACCGGCGATCAGACCGGCGATGCCGGCCAGGCGCACCGCCCCCGCGCTGACGTGCGCCCCGGCCATCCCCAGGATGAGTGCGACGTTGGAGACCAGGCCGTCACTCACGCCGAACACGGCGGCGCGCGCTCCCCCGCCCCGCAGGTTTCGATGGCTGTGATCCGGGCTCACCAGGGCAGCGTACCGACGATGTCCTGGTGAGGACTGACTGAGCTCCCGACCCAGGAGTGCCTCACATTCCTTGGCACGCCCCCGGCCGGTCTGCCCCGGGACTTCCGGGCGGTCGTGCGCCGGGGTGGTCCACGGCATCCGACTCCCCTACAGTCTTGGCCATGGCTACCACCGTGCAGGGCATCGACACGTTTCACGATCTGGTCGGGACCCACTTGGGCTACAGCACATGGCACCGGATCGACCAGGACCAGATCAACCTGTTCGCCGATGCCACCGGGGACCATCAATGGATCCACGTGGACCCCGAGCGGGCCAAGGGCGGGCCCTTCGGCACCACCATCGCCCACGGCTACCTGACGCTGTCGCTGGCTCCGGCGCTCCTGGGGGAGATCATGGTGGTCGAAGGGATGTCCATGGGTGTCAACTACGGGTGCAACAAGGTCCGGTTCCCGGCACCAGTGCCGGTGGGGAGCAACCTGCGCCTCGGGCTGGCCGTGGCCGAGGTCGAGGACGTGAAGGGTGGCGTCCAAGTGGTGTTGGACCTCACCTTCGAAATCGAGGGCGCCACCAAGCCCAGCTGCGTGGCCCAGGTGGTCTACCGCTACTTCTATTGAGCCGGACCCTCTGAACCGGACGCTTGTGAGCCGGACCGGTCAGGAGCGGACGGTGTCGGCCGGTGGTCTGGCCGCCCGCCCGACGGGTTCCCGCCGAGCCACCTGACGCTCCACCGCCCGCTCGACACCCCTCGCCCGACGTCAGCCGGCGGCGCTCAAACAATACGAGCGATTACTCCTAGAGTGTCAGATATGGAGATGCGCGTCGAACAGCTGTCGGTCCGGACCGGGCTGTCGGTGGACACCATCCGCTACTACCAGAGCAAGGGGTTGCTCGACCCGCCGCGCCGCCAGGGACGGGTGGCCTGGTACGACGACCGGCACCTCGAACGGCTCGACCGCATCCGTTCCCTGCAGCAGCGCGGCTTCACCCTGGCCGCCATCGTCCGGCTGGTGAGCGGCGACCTCGACGCCGCTGATGAGGCCCTCCTCGCCGAGCTCACCGGGGCCAGCGGGGACCCCGGCCCATCGGGGCGGGGTGATCCGAGGACCGCCAAGGATGACGGAACGGCGGCCGGGACCGGGTCCCGGGAGCACCGCGAGGAGACGTTCACCATCGCCGAGCTGGCCGCCGAGACAGGCGTCCCCCTGGCCCTGCTCAAGGCGATCGAGGCCGAGGGCCTGCTGATCCCCCGTCGCTTCGGGGACCACGAGCGATACACCACCGAGGATGTGGCCACGGCCCGAGCAGGCCTGTTGCTGCTCGAGTGGGGCATCCCGCTCTCCTCGCTGCTCGAATTGGCCCGGCGGCATCACGAGGCCACCCAGGCGGTGGCCGAAGAAGCGGTGTTCCTGTTCTCGACGCATGTCCGCATTCCGCTCCGCCAGGGTCGGACCAGGACCGCGGGCGCTGACGGGGGCCCGCCGGACGTCGGGGACGTCGGCCGCCTGGTAGCGGCCTACGCCGACCTCCTCCCGGCGGTGAACACCCTGGTGGCCAACCACTTCACCCGCACCCTGGTCAACACCGCCCTCGACCATGTCGAACAGGTGGGGTCCCCCGCCGAACGACAGGCCATCCGGGCACAGATCGACGGCGGCTCGACCGACGGGCCCGCCGGGCCTGACCGATCGGCCGCGGTGCCGCTCCCATGACTGACCTCCCGGGCTCGGACCGACTGAGCGCACCGGCCGGGGTGGCGGCCATGGTGGCGGATGCCCACCTCCCGTCGGGCGCTGAGAAGACCGCGTTGGTGCGATCGATGTTCGACACCATCGCGCCGCGCTACGACCTGGTCAACCGCCTGATGACCTTCGGCCTCGACGTCCGGTGGCGCCGGCAGTCGGTCCGGGCCCTCGGTTTGCCGGCCGGCTCGCGGGTACTCGATCTGGCCTGTGGCACCGGGGACTTCCTCGCCATCGGGAGCGCGGCCGGGCTGCGGCCGGTGGGGATGGACCTGTCGTGGGGGATGCTGGCATGGAACCACGTCGGCCGACCCCTCGCCCAGGCCGACGCCGCCGCGCTGCCGGCTGCCGGGGGCTCGGTCGACGGAGTCACCTGCGGCTATGCCCTCCGCAACTTCGCCGACCTCGGCTCGGTGTTCGAGGAGCTCGGCCGGGTCGTGCGTCCCGGCGGACGGATCAGCCTGCTCGAGGTGGCCGAGCCCGAACACTCACTGCTCCGTGCTGGCCACCGGATCTGGTTCCAACGGGTGGTCCCCGTCCTCGGCGGCCTGCTCTCCGACGCCGCCGCCTACCGGTATCTGCCCAAATCGACCGCCTACCTCCCGGCCACCGCCGAGCTGCGGTCGATGCTCGTCAGCGCCGGGTTCTCAGCGGTCAATCAGCGCCCGCTGTCGGGAGGGCTCAGCCAACTGATCACCGCCACCCGCGGCGGCCGACCATGAGCCGGGACTCGCCCTCCCCGGTGGCCGTGCGGCTCCCGGTGGCCGTGCGGCTCCCGGTGGACGCCGGTCCCCCGGTCGATCCGTTCGCACTGGCCGGGCCGACGGGCATCGTGTTCCATGCCGACCGCCGCGTGCGGGTGGGCCTCGGTACCGCCCTGTCCATCCCGCTGCCCCACGGCCTCGACTCCGACCGCGACCTGCGGGACGCCTCCGCCGCGGTTGCCTCCATTCCCTGTGACGATCACGTCGGCACCGCGGCCAGCGGGGTGGTCGCCTTCGGGGCCCTGCCCTTCGACCGATCGGCACCGGCGGCGCTGGTGGTCCCCGAGATCATCTTCGGCTCGGACGACGGCGGCCAGCAATGGGTGACCATCGTGGCCCACGCCGACGCCGACCGATCATCGCTTCCTTCTGGCCCTGCGGATCTGCGATCGTGGCTCGATCGCCGGGTGCCGCCACCCGACCCGACGCCGGTCACCGGACTCCCGGTGAGGGTCCGGATGCGCTCCACCGACGACTCCTTCCTGGACATGGTGGCGGACGCAGTGTCGGCCATCGGGCGCGACGAGTTGGCCAAGGTGGTCCTGGCTCGGCAGGTCGACGTGACCATGGGCACGGTCATCGATGTGCCCGGTCTGCTGCGCCGCTGGCGAGACCTCGAGCCGGGCTGTGCCATCTTCTCGATGCCCACCACCGCGGGCCAGTTCGTCGGGGCCAGCCCCGAACTGGTGGTGGAGCGCCTCGACCGCCGGATCCGCAGTCGCCCGCTGGCCGGGACCGCGGAACGATCGACGGGAACCGAGGAGAGCCTCCTCCCCGCCGAGCTGCTCGAGTCCACCAAGGATTCAGCCGAGCACCAGCTGGTGGTGGGCGCCATCGAGGCCGCGCTCCGGCCACTCTGCTCCGATCTGGACGTCCCCCCGAGTCCCGACCTGGTCCACCTCCACAACATCATCCACCTGGGGACAGCGGTGCACGGGACCTTGCGTCGGCGGCGGGACGGCACCGTGCCCGATGCGCTCGAGCTAGTAGGTGCGCTCCATCCCACCCCGGCGGTGGGGGGAGTCCCGACACCGACGGCGGTTGCCCTGATCAACCGCCTGGAGCCCGAGTCGCGGGGCCACTACGCCGGAGTGGTCGGCTTCGTCGACAGCCGAGGCGACGGGCAGTGGATGCTGGGGATCCGTGCCGCCACCGTCTCCGGCTCCACCGCCCGGCTGTCCGCCGGGGTCGGGATCGTGGACGGCTCCGACCCGGCCGCCGAGTTGATGGAGACCGATCTCAAGCTCACCGCAGTGCTCGACGCCTTGGCCCCGGACCAGGCACCGGGACGATGGCGGGGACCCATGCACCGCGCCGCCGTCGACTGACCACCGGCGTCGCCGGCGGGTCAGGGCGAGCGGGCGTAGCGCCGGACCACGTCGGCCAGGACATCGGGCTGGTCACGGGCCACGAAGTGGCCGGCCCGGGCCACCAGGGTCAACTCGGCACCGGGGATGGCCCGGGCCAGGCTCACCGCCGCCCGGGTCGGGACGACCAGGTCCCAGTCTCCCGACACCACCGCCACCGGGAGGGCGAGACGGCCGAGGAGGGCGGTGATGGTGGGCATCTCGTCGGTGATGGCCCGTTGCTCGATCATGAAGGTCCGCTTGTTGCGGCCCCGAGCTCCGTGCTGGCCGCCCATCACCCCGGTGTCGGGTAGGGCGGCGGCCAGTTGCTCGCGGTAGCGGGTCGGGGCATACCGGGCCAGGTGCCGGAGGCGAGGGAGCACCTCACCCAACCCCACCAGCCCGGCCACGGTGAGGGCCGGACCGAGAACGGGGGCGTTGAGCCACTGGTCGACGGCGTTGAGGCTGTCGGGGGTACACGCTGCTCCCACCAGTACCAGGCTCTTCACCGTGTCGGGATGGCGGACCGCCGCCACGACGGCCACCCCACCCGCCCAGCTGTGCGCGACCAGGGTGGCCGGCGCTGCCCCCCGGTCCCGGATGAAGGCGGCTACCAGGTCGGCATTGTCGCTCACCCCCCGGGCCTCCCCCGGGGTCGCCCCGTAGCCAATGCGATCGGGCGCCAGCACCCGGAACTCCGACGTCAACAGCCGGCTCACTGGATCCCACGAGGCGCCCGTCCCGGGCTGGCCGTGGAGCAGCACCACCGGTGGTCCCGTCCCCCGATCAGTTGAGGCCAGCACCTCGTTGCTCACCGCCCCCGTTGGTGGAGGCGTCGCCGGCATATACCGGGAGCACCACCTCGAAGGTCGCCCCCTGGCCCTCAGCGGAGTCGACGGTGGCCTGACCACCGAAGGTGCGCGCCAGGCTGGCCACGATGAACAAGCCCAGCCCCGACCCGCCATCGCCACGGTCGGCGTCTCCCCGGTAGAAGCGGTCGAACACTTGGCTGGCCTGCTCGGGGGTGAGCCCCGGTCCCTGATCGTGTACCCGGAGCACCGCCTGGTGGCCACGCACCGAGACCCCCACCTCCACCGGGGTGCCGGCAGGGGTGTGGGCCAGGGCGTTCCCGAGCAGGTTGTGGACCAGTTGTTCGAGCCGGGCGTCGTCCCCAGCCACCGGGACCTCCCCCGATGCGGTGAGCTCGATGCGGCGGGTGGCGTCGATGGTCTTGGCGTCGGCCACCACCTCGGCGGCCACCGCAGCCAGGTCCACCCGGGAATGGTCCGGCTCTGGACCCTGGCCCTCGTGGGCCAGCACAGCGAGATCGCCCACCAGCGCCCCCATCCGGGCCGCCTCCTTCTCGATCCGGATCAGGGCGCGGTCGCGTGCCTCCCCACTCTCCAACGCGTCCTTCCGGAGCAGTTCGGCGTAGCCCCGGATGGAGGTCAGCGGGGTGCGGAGCTCGTGGGAGGCGTCGGCCAGAAAGCTCCGCAGACGCTCCTCGGACCCGGCCCGCTGGGCAAACGCCGTCTCGATCTGGGTCAACATGCCGTTCAGGGCCCGGCCCAGCCGGGCGATCTCCCCGTCGCCGTCCGTGGGCCGCACGCGGCGGGTGAGGTCGCCGGCGGCGATGGCGTCGGCCTCTCGGCTCATGTCCTCGAGCGGCCGCAGACCCAACCGGATCAGAAGGGTCATCAGGATCAACAGGGCGACCAGCAACCCCAGCGACACCGCCAGCTCGATGGTGCGAAGCGAGGCCAAGGTGGCGTTCGCCGAGGCCAGTGATGACGCCACCACCAGTGTCAGTCCGGGCAGGGAGGTGGCCTGGAGCCGGTACTCGGGACCGTGCCCACCCCCCGAGCCCACGTTGATCGACGCCGAGTCGGGGTGATACGCCTGGTTCGGCTTGGGCAGGGCCGACCTCGGGTCCGGCTGCTCGGGCAGGGTCTTCGGCAGATCTGGCGGGGGATCCTGCTGGTCCCGGGTCCCCGAGGGCCGGGACACGGTCACCGCACCCCGGGCATCGATGAGCTCGACGTAGAGGTCTGGGCTGACCCGCGAGTCGATGGTCGCCGGCGTCACCGCGAAACCACGCTGCTCAGCGCGCACCACGAACCGGGAGACCTGACTGCTGGCCGTGGTCAGCTGTTCGTCGGTACGACCGTAGAGGTAGGAGTGCAGCGAGCTGAGGGTGATCAGGTCGACGGCAGCCAGTCCGAGGGCAACCAGCACGATCATGGTGGCCACCAGCCGCCGGCGCAGCCTCATCGACGCGGCTCGCGGAGGCAGTACCCCACCCGCCGGATGGTGTGGATCAGCGGTGGGTCGTAGCAGTCGATCTTCTTGCGCAGGTAGGAGATGTAGATCTCCACGATGTTGGAGTCGCCGTCGAAGCCGTCCTCCCACACCGCGTCCAGGATCTGTGCCTTGGAAAGCACCTTTTTCGCATTGCGCAGGAGGTAGAGGAGCAGGTTGAACTCGGTGGCGGTGAGCTCGATGGAGTGATCACCCCGCCACACCTCGTGGGTGGCCACGTCGACCACCAGATCGGCGAGGCCCAGGCGGACGTCGTCGAAGGTATCGTCGGCCGACGTCCTGCGGAGCACGGCGCGGATCCGGGCCACCAGTTCGTCGATGCTGAATGGCTTGGTCACGTAGTCGTCACCCTCAGCCAGCCCGGTCAGCTTGTCGGCGGTGGCGTCCCGGGCGGTGAGGAAGAGGATCGGCGTGCCGATGTCCTCGGCCCGGAGGCGGCGACAGACCTCGAATCCCTCGATGTCGGGAAGCATCACGTCGAGCACAATCAGGTCGTAGCCCCCGAGCCGCGCCTTGGACAGGGCCTCGGCGCCGGTCGACACCTCCTCGCTGGCGAATCCCTCGAACCGGAGGGCGGCCGTCACCACGTCGGTGATGTAGGGCTCGTCGTCCACGACCAGGATGCAGGTGGCGCCTTCCATCACGACCTCAGACGCGAGTCGGTTGTGGTCGCTTCCGTAGGCTCTCCACGCCACGTTGCACTCCCCACCAGGTCACCAGCCCGAATGCCTCAGCAACGATGAAGGAGGACATCTTGGAGGTCCCGTCCACCCGGTCGACGAACCGGATGGGGACCTCCTCGATGGTGGCCCCGGCCCGCTTGGCCTGATAGGTCATCTCGATCTGGAACCCGTACCCCTCCGCCTTGATCTGATCCAGTTCGATGCGGCGGAGCACCGAGGCGGCGTAGGCCCGGAAGCCCGCCGTCGAATCGGCCACCCCGAGGCCGAGCACGGCGTCGGCATAGACGTTGCCGCCCCGCGAGATGAGACGCCGGTGCCAGGCCCAGTTGGGGATGGAGCCACCAGACACGTACCGCGACCCGATGACCACCTCGCACCCCCCGTCGAGGGGGGCCAGAAGGCTGGGGAGCGCCTCGGGCTCGTGCGAGAGGTCGGAGTCCATCTCCACGCAGGCCTCGAAGCCGTTCTCGAGACCCCAGTGGAACCCCGCACGGTAGGCGCTTCCGAGCCCTGACTTCTGGTGCCTGCGGAGCACCTCGACGTTGCCCAACTCCTTGCCGATCGTCTCGGCCACATCGCCCGTGCCGTCGGGGCTGCCATCGTCGACGACCAGCACGGTGGCGTCAGGCACCGCCGTCCTGACCCGCCGCAAGACCCGTTCGATGTTCTCGATCTCGTTGTAGGTGGGGAGCACCACCAGCACGTTCATGACGGCAGCCTACGAGACCGACCGTGGGCCCAACGGGTCGCCCAGCACGCCCGGCCCCGACCAGCTCACTCTCCGCTCCCGCCCACCGCCGCCTGCCGCCCGTCCAGGTCGGCGGTCGCAACCGGTTCCCCATCGCCGGTCGCCTGGGTCTGGTTCCACATCTCCCCGAAGATGACCTGGATGGATCCCCCCACCGGGATGGCCACCACCGCCCCGGCCAGCGCCCCGAGCGTCGACCCGAAGACGCCACCCAGGTTCGCCCCGATCAGCACCGACAGCAGCACCCACAGCGGGTTCATCCGCACCGACCGGCTCATGACCACCGGATAGATGAAGTGGTTCTCCACCAGCTGGAAGCCCACGAACACGATCAGGGTGACCAATCCGGCCGTAGGCGAGTGGAGCAGGGCGATGAGCACGCTGGGAACGGCAGCGATCAATCCGCCGACCAGGGGGATCATCGCCACCAAGGCCACCCACAGGCCGATGAGTAGGGCGAAGGGCACCCCGAGGATGAGCAGGGTGACCAGGATCACCACGCCGAACAGCACCGAGAGGGCGATGGTGCCGAGCACGTAGGCGGTCACCTGGTGGGCCACCCGATGGGCGACGTCCTCCACCGTGCGACGACGGTCGGGCCGCATCGACCCGAGCAGGCCCTTCTTGAGCCGGGGTGCCTCGAGCAGCATGAACAGGGAGAGGAAGCCGATGGTGAAGAGGGAGAGGATGGTCCCGAAGACCGCCCCGGCCAGATTGGTGCCCTCGCTCAGGGCCGGTTTGCTGAGATTTCGGGCCGCCGTCTCCAACTTGGGGGCATTCTTCTGCACCCAGGACAGCAGGTGGAAGCGCTGGAGGGTGTGGGCCAGCCAGCCGTGCCCCTTCTGCAGCTGGTTGACCATGGTGGGCAGGCTCTTGGCCACATGGGTCAACGAGTTCACCAGCGGATAGCCGAACAGGCCGAGCACTCCGGCGAAGAGCACCGTGGCCACCACGAACACCAGGCCAATGGCCACCCCGCGCCGGAACCCGTGTCGCTGGAGGTAGTGGATCGACGGGTTGAGCACCAGGGCGATGAAGGCGGCGATCAGGATCCACAGGATGACCTCCCGGAGCCGGCCCAGCAGGCGGTACAGCACCCAGGTGACGATGACCACCGCGTCCACGGTCAGGATGGTGCGGAGGGGGACCCCCTTGGCCGAGGCCGCCGCGAACAGGCGTTCCCGGCGGGGCGCATCCGGCCCCACCTCGCGGTCGAGGATCTCGACGGGGGTCTCGCTGATCACCGTGCTGGGGCCTGGCGCGGTCACCCGGCTCACCGACGAAGGAGGGCCAGTGGTGGCGGTGGCACGTCCCCCCGTCTCGGCACCGGTGGATCCTCGGCCGGGACCAGGGCCCCCGTCGCTGTCAGCCGGATCCACCACGCACTCAGCATGTCAGGTCCGTGGGCCCTAGGCGTGCCAACATGAAGGCGATGGTGGCCGATCCGGCAGGCATGGCATCACAACGTCACCGGTGGTGGTACCGGGGTCCCTTCGTCCGCCGAGAGGTCCGGGTGAGCGTGGGGACCCTCCTGGTCTTCCTCTTCGTCTTCTACCTCGCCCTCCCGCTGCTGGCCAGCCACCGGGCCGAGGTCAACTCCCTGACCCACATCAACATTGCCTACCTGGCCCTCGGGGTGGTGCTGGAGATCGCCGCCTTGGCCGCCTACACCCAATTGACCCATTCGGTCCTGCCGGTCGGGGGCCCACACCGCTTCCGACTGTTCCGGATCAACATGTCGACGCTCTCTCTCAGCCATGTCTCGCCGGGGGGTACCGCGCCCGGTGCCGCCTTGGGCTACCGGCTCCTGACCCAGTCCGGGGTGACCGGATCGGACGCCGGGTTCGCCCTCGGGACCCAGGGCATCGGCTCCGCCGTGGTGCTCAACGTGATGTTCTGGTTCTCCCTGGTCGCCTTCCTGGTGACCCACGGCTTCCACGCCCCCGCCAGCCATCACGGCCACCAGTCGCAGTCGGCGTCGATCCTGGTCATCGTGGCCGCCGCGGTGGGTGTGATCCTGCTCGGCGCCTTCGGCAGCCTGTTCTATCTGCTGACCCGCGGCCAGCAGCAGGCCAGCCGGGTGATCCGGCGGTTGGCCGCCCGCATCCGCTTCCTCGACGCCGACCGGACGACCGCCCTGGTCGAGCGGCTTGCCGAGCGGTTCGCCGCGCTGACCCAGGACCGGGCCCTGACCAGGAGAGCGGTGGGATGGGCCGCTGCCAACTGGTTGCTCGACGCCGCCTCCCTGTGGGTCTTCGTGGCCGCCTTCAGCCACTTCATCTCCCCCATCGACCTGCTGATGGCCTACGGCCTGGCCAATATCCTGGCTGCCATCCCGATCACGCCCGGGGGTCTGGGAGTGGTCGAGTTCGTCCTGGTGTCGATGATCACCGGATTCGGGCCGACCGCGGGCGAAGCGCTCTCCGGCGTCCTGGCCTACCGGGCGGTCAATTTCTGGCTACCCATCCCCTTCGGCGGCCTGGCCTATGCCTCGCTCGAATTCGAGCGGCGACCGTCCTACCGCAAGTTCCAGGACCTCTTGCGGCGGCGCTTCCGGCTTCCTGGGACGGCGGCAACCACCAGCGCCACCACCGCCACCACAACCACCACGGCCGGCGACGAAGCACCGGCCGGCGGCAGTCACCTCAGCGACGTCGGCGAAGCCACCGTGGCCGCCAACGGGGCGACGCCGTCAGCACCGGCGAGGATGGATCCGGCGCCGACGCCGGCGGCGATGACGAATGTGCACTCGGGAGTGCACCTCGCCGATGGCGCAGGGAATCCAGGGCCTGCGTTCGGCACCGATCCTGCACGTTGAACCCGAGGCCGGCGCCTGCACTCGGATCCGACACCCTGATCCACCGGCCATCGGACTGCAGTTCCCACGAGTTGGCCTCGTCGCGGAGGGCGTCGTCGAGGATTCCCACCAGTCGCTGCTGAATGTCGGGGTCGTCGATGGGCACGATGACCTCCACCCGCCGGTCCAGGTTGCGTTCCATCAAGTCGGGTGAGCCGATCCCCACCCGCAACGGGCGGCCGTCGATACCACCGAAGCGGAAGATCCGCGAGTGCTCGAGATACCGCCCGACGATGGAGCGGACCCGGATTCCCTCGGACAGCCCGGACACCCCGGGCCGAAGGCAGCACCGGCCTCGGACGATCAGGTCCACCGAGGCACCGGCCTGCGAGGCCCGGTAGAGGGCGTCGATGATGCCCGGGTCGGTCAGGCCGTTGGTCTTGAGCACGATGCGACCGGACCGGCCGGCGGCGGCCTCCTCGGCGATGGTGTCGGTCAGATGGGAACGACTCGACACCGGGGAGACGGCCAGCCGCCGGAAGGTGGGAGGGTCCCCCGAACCGGTGAGCATGTTGAAGAGCTCGCCCACGTCGGCTCCGATGGCCGGATCGGCGGTGAACAGTCCCACGTCCTCGAAGACCCTGGCCGTCTCCGAGTTGTAGTTGCCGGTGCCGATGTGACAGTACCGGCGGATCTCGTCCCCCTCACGCCGCACCACCACCGAGATCTTCGAGTGGGTCTTCAGGGTGACCAGACCGTAGATGACCTGTACCCCCGCCTCTTCGAGGGTGCGGGCCCATCCAATGTTGGTCCGCTCGTCGAAGCGCGCCTGGAGCTCGACCACCGCGGTCACCTGCTTGCCGGCGTGTGAGGCGCGAATCAGCGCCGCCACCACCGGGCTGTTGTCCCCGGTCCGGTACAGGGTCTGCTTGATGGCGAGGACGTCGGGGTCCGCGGCGGCCAGGGCGATGAACGCCTCCACCGAGGCCGCGAAGGACTCGTACGGATGGTGGACCAGCACGTCACGGTCGCGCAGTACGGAAAAGATGTCGACGCCGCCGGCCAGCGGGGGTGGCGTCACCGGTGTCCAGGGGGTGGCCTGCAGGTCGGGCCGGTCCGACGCGATCAGGGCCCCGAGGCCGCTCAGGTCGATGGGGACGTCGAAGAGGTAGACGTTGTCCGCGGGCACGTCGACCTCGGCGATCAGCATCTCCAACAGATCGGCGGAGATGCCGGCCGACACCTCCAACCGCACCGCCTGCCCGAATCGCCGGCGGTGCAGCTCGAGCTCCACGGCGACCAGCAGGTTCCCTGCCTCGTCCTCTTCCACCAAGAGATCGGCATTGCGGGTGAGCCGGAAGGCGTGGTGCTCGATGATGGTCATGGACGGGAAGATGCTGTCGAGGTGGGCGGCGATGACCTGCTCGACCGGGACGAACCGGTCGTGGTCGGGCATCACCACGAAGCGCGACAACAGGGGAGGGACCTTGACCCTGGCGATCCGCTCCTCGGCGCTCCCCGGGTCCCTCACCCGCACCACCAGGTTCAACGACAGGTCAGAGATGTAGGGAAAGGGATGGCCCTGGTCCACGGCCAGCGGGGTGAGGATGGGAAAGATCTGCCGGTTGAACACCTCGCCGAGGTGGGCGTGGTCACCCCCGTCGAGGGTGTGCCAGTCGGCCATCACCACCCCGGCGCCCCGAAGGGCCGGGGCGACCTGGTCGGCGAAGATCTGGCTCTGCCAGTTGACCAACTGGGTAGCCCGATCGGTGATGGCGGTCAGCTGTTGGGCCGGGCTCATGCCGTCGGGCGAACGGGTCCGGAGCCCGGCGGCCACCTGGTCCTCGAGGCCGGCCACCCTGACCTGGAAGAACTCGTCGAGACCTTCCGAGAAGATGGCCAGGAACTTGATCCGCTCGAACAGCGGGATCCGGTCATCGGAGGCCAGCAGGAGCAGTCGGGCCCCGAACTCGAGCCACGACAGCTCACGGTTGATGAACCGGCCCTCGGGCAGCGGCGGTGCCAGCAGCGCGTCACCGGCACGCTCAGCGGCGGGCTCGATGGGCTCCAGGGGCCAGATCCCCCGGGTGCGTCGCGCCTCGAGCGCCCCGGTCGGCGCCCGCTCCCGCCGCACCCCCGCGGTCCGGCGGGGGACCGAGACCGACCGGTCCGTCACGGTTGATCGGTCACGGTTGATCGGTCACGGCAGGGCTCCCATCGCCGGGCCATCGTATCCCTGGCCGCTGCAGCCGGCTCCACCGACACCGGGGTGGTCGCCGATAGGCTCGCCGTGATGTCGGCCGCCACGTTGTTGGATCCCGAGTCGAAGACCCTCCGCCGCGCCTTCAAGGCCCGCCGGCGTACCGAGCTGGGACTGCTGGTGGCGGCCTCGGTGATCATCACCTGTGCCTACGCCCTGATGATCTACGGGAACACGGCAAAGAAGCCGAACGACGTCGGCCCCCTCCTGCTGTTCATGCTGGCGCTCGGGGCGGTGGCCCACATCGCCAATCGCCTCTTCGTCCCGAGCGCCCACCCGGTGGTGCTGCCCATCGCCTTCCTGCTCAACGGCATTGGCTACGTGATGATCCTCCGGATCGACCTGGCCAAGGGGTACGACTACGCCCCCCTGCAGGCGGCATGGACCGCCGGTGGGGTGGCTGCCTACGTCCTCACCCTGGCGGTCATCCGCCGCTCGCGTGACCTCGACCGCTACCGCTATCTGCTCCTGGTCGGTGGTGTCGTCCTGCTCCTGCTCCCGCTGGTTCCCCATTTCGGCGAGAACCTCAACGGAGCCCGCCTCTGGGTCCACGTCGGGAAGTTCCAGTTCCAGCCGGTCGAGCTGGCCAAGATCGTGCTGGCCATCTTCTTCGCCTCCTACTTCGCCGAGAAGCGGGAACTGCTGTCTATCCCGACCGCCCGGTTCGGCAATCGCCTCGTGCTCGACCCACGCCCGCTGGTCCCGATCGCCCTGGCCTGGTTCTTCGCCATCGCCGTGATGAGCCTCGAGCACGACATCGGCTTCTCCGCCCTCTTGTTCACCTTGTTCATCGGAATGCTGTGGGTGACCACGGGCCGGACCGGCTATCTGCTGCTCGGCGTCATTCTCTTCGCCGTCGGGGCCTACGTGTCCGGACGGTACCTGAGCCAGACCCACATACGGGTGGAGGACTGGCTCGATCCGTGGAAGTACGCGACCGGGTCCGGTGAGCAGCTGGTCCAGTCGTGGTACTCGCTCGGGAGCGGTGGCATCGGCGGATCCGGCCTCGGCCTGGGCAGCGGGGCGTTCCAGATCCCCATCCCGAACACCGACTTCATCTTCGCCGTCATCGGCGAGGAGATGGGCCTGCTCGGCTCGACCATGGTGGTGGTGGCATTCCTCCTCCTGGTCGGCGCCGGGTTGCGCATCGCCCAGGTGGCGAGGTCCGAGTTCGCCAAGCTCACCGCGGTGGGCCTGACCATGATCATCGGCTTCCAGGCCTTCTTCATCATCGCCGGCATCGTCCGATTGCTCCCGCTCACCGGGATCACCCTGCCCTTCGTCTCCTATGGGGGCTCGGCCCTCGTCGCCAACTACGTGCTGATCGCCCTGCTCATGCGCATCTCCGACGAGGGCGGGGCGGCGGCGGACGCTGCCGATCAGGCCCAGTACGAGCAGAACGAGGAGCGGCGGCGGCGGTTGCTCACCGGGGGGTGACCACCGACCACCGGCGGCGGACTCACGCCGTCGGGGCCGCCTTGCCTGCGGGCTGTACGTCCCCCGCCTGCTCGAGGAGTCGACGGTCGATGAGGATGGGCACGGGCACCGGTTGGAGGAGGGCCACGCACAAGGCATCGGAGGGACGGCTCGAGAGCACCGATCGGGTGTCGCGTCCTCGCAGGTCGAGCTCGGCGAAGTAGACCGATCCCTGGCGTCCGACCAGCCGCACCGCCACCACATCGATGTCGAAGCCCCGGAGCACGTCGCTGAGCAATTCGTTGGTCAGAGGGCGGGGCGTCGGGATCCTGCGCAGGGCGTGGGAGAGGGCCACCGCGTCGGGCAGGCCGATCGAGAAGGACAGCTGGCGCCGCGGCGACTCGGTCTCGCGGAGGAGGACCGACGGGTGCTGGTTGGGGAGGTCCACGGTGATCGCCGACACCAGCGCCATCGAGAAGTCCCCCATCGGTGCGGCGGGGACTGCCTCCGGCTCGATGTCCGGCTCGATGTCCGGCTCGGTGTCCGATTCGGTACCCGGCTCGATGTCCGGGTCGGTGTCGGGGCCCTGGGCTCCTGCCACCGCGTCGGCCGGGGTCGGATCGACCGGCACGGATCCGTCTGGGGTTGGATCGACGGGCGCAGATCCGTCCGGCGCAGATCCGTCGGGCGCGGTCGGTGCTGTTTCCGGCACCTCCACCTGTCCGGCGCCGGTGTCGCTCATCGGACGCTCCGTGAGTGCACGCTTATCACGATCCCAATCGCGGCAAAGAAGCCGATGGTGGCGGACCCACCGTAGGAGAGGAACGGCAGCGGGATGCCGGTCACCGGCATGATCCCCATGTTCATCCCCACGTTCTCGAAGATGGAGAACACCAACAGGGCGAAGATCCCCGCGCAGAGGAGGCGGCCGTAGGTGTCCCGGGCCAGTTGGGCGATCCGCAGCACCCGCCAGGCCAGCACCCCGTAGACCACCAGGAGCGCGCCGGCGCCCACGAATCCGAGCTGCTCCCCCACCGCCGAGAAGATGAAGTCGGTCTGCTGCTCAGGCACGTAGGCCAGGTTGGTGAGGGCGCCATGGAAGAGCCCCTGCCCGAAGATCCCCCCTACGGCGATGGCCTCCTTGGCCTGGGTCACGTTGTAGGTGACGTTCTGATTGGCTCCGTTGGGCGAGATGAAGCTGGTCAGTCGTTCGATCTGGTAGTGCTGGAGCAGTCCGAGGTTGAGGGCCATGATCACCACCGTGGCAGCCCCGACGATGAGCAGGACCAGGTAGCGCCCGGGCATGCCGGCCGTTGCCAGCATGACCATCAAGATGACGACCATCACGATGGCGGTCCCCAGGTCCGGCTGCTTGATCACCAACAAGATGGGCACGACGGACATCAGGACCATCCGGACCAGGTCGCGGAAGTCGAGACCCTCCGGTCGTCGGGTGCAGTAAGTAGCGATGGCGATGACCAACACCAAGGTGGCGAACTCGGACGGCTGGAGTTGGATCCCGGCCAAGGAGAACCACCGGGCGGAGCCCAGCGCGGTCGAACCGACCGGAGACAGCACGGCAAGGAGGGCCACCACGATCCCGACGTAGAGCACGGTGCTGATCTGCTCGAGACGTCGGTAGTCGAAGAGGGCCAGCGCCACCATCACCGCGACCCCGAGGACGATGTAGAGGACCTGGCGCTTGAGGAAGTAACGGGGATCCTCACCGGCCAGGGCCAGCTTTCCCTTGGTGGCCGAGTAGATCATCACCACCCCGGTCAGGGCGAGAATGAGGGAGGTCCCGAGGAGGATCGGGTCGAAGCGGGCAGACAGGTGCCTCGACCTGCTGGCGGCGATTGCAGGGGCGTAGTTCACCAAGGAGCTCCGGCCGACCAGGATACCCGCCTACCCACGGGTGCTCCCTGCACCCGGATCGGTGCGGTCACCCGCTCGATGGACCCCCGTCCACCGCCTTCCACATGACCTCGACCGGTGGCTCGAGCCCGGTCCAGGCGGCGAGTTGCAGGGCGGCTTGGTGGACCAGCATGCCGAGCCCGTTGACGACCCGGGCACCGCGTCGGCCGGCGGCCTCCATCCATGGCGTCACCAGCGGGTGGTACACCAGGTCCACCACCACCTGCCCACCCTCCAGCAGCATCGGATCGATCGGCCACGTCGTCGGTCCGTCCCGGTCCGGGCCGGCCATCCCGATGGGGGTGGCGTTGACCACCAGGTCGCATTGGGACGCGTCGGCAGGGACTCCGACCCGGCCGACCGGCGCGGCCAGGGCCGCGGCCGCGGTCGCCCGCTCCGGCGTGCGGTTGACAATCACCACCTCGGCGGCCCCGCCGTCAGCCAACGCGGCCACCACGGACCGGGCCGCGCCTCCCCCGCCCACCACCAGGCAGCGACGACCGGCCGTCTCGAACCCGGCTCCCCGACGCAGGGCAGCCACCAGGCCGGGACCATCGGTGTTGTCTCCCACCGTGGCCTCCTCGCCGAACACCACGCAGTTCACCGCCCCGAGACGCTCGGCGCGTGGCGTGCACCGGTCCACCAGCCCAGCCACCGCCTCCTTGTGGGGCATGGTGACCGACAACCCTCGCACTCCCAGTGCCCGGGCCCCGGCCAGGGCATCGCCGGCCCGACCCTCGGCAACCGGGAACCCCACCGACACCCAGTCCAATCCCAGCGCGGCGAAGGCAGCGTTGTGCAGACGCGGCGACAGCGAGTGGGCGATCGGATCCCCGATCACGCCGACCACGGTGGTGGCAGCAGACAGCCGGCGGGGGGTCGGCAGGTCGGGGGGCGTCGGGTTCATAGGTGCAGTCTCGTGCAATCTCGTCCGGTCCGGGCCAGCCCAGCGCAATTAGGAGCACCGGGGGTTCGTGCGATCAGCCGGGTCCGCTCAGGGCAGGCCGCGCTGCTTGGCCAGGGCCTCGTTGGCCAGCTGTTGGGCATAGGTGTCGGCGAAGGCCTCGGTCCCGTCCTGCTCGACCACCACGAAGTACAACCACGAGCCACTGGGCGGGTCGAGGGCGGCTCGCAACGCTGCAGGCGACGGGAAGCAGATAGGAGTGGGCGTCAGTCCCTTGTTCAGGTAGGTGTTGTACGGCGTCTGGAGCTGGAGGTCGGTGGCGGTCACCGTGCCGCCGTCCCGCCCCTCGGCATAGAGGACGGTCGAGTCCATCTGTAGCGGCATGTCATTGTGCAGTCGGTTGAGGATGGTCCGGGCCACCGGTCCCAGGTTCTTGGCGATCACCCCCTCCTTCTCGACGATGGAGGCGATGGTGATCACCTGGTAGGGGGTGAGGCCCAGGGCCGCCGATCCAGCGGTCAGGCCCACGGCATCGGCCTCCGTGTCGAATCGGTCAATCATCAAGGTGAGCAGCTGGCTGTCGGTCTCGCCGGGTACCACCACGTACTCGCCGGTGCCAAGCAGCCCATCGAGGTTGTTCGACCCCACCGGCTGCCAGGGAGAATGGAGGGTGCCACCGGCGGCCAGTGCGGCAAATTGCGCTTCATCGTGTCCAGGCAACTGGCCGACTCGCTGGGCCACCTCTCGCACGGTGAAGCCGGCCGGGACCTCCAGCGGGAACACGTTGGGACCGGCGGCGATCACACCATCGACCGCGGTGAAGCTGCTGTTCTTGTCGAAGGCGTAGGTTCCGGACGCGACGCCGGGGATGGAGTGGAACTGGCCCCAGATGCGGTAGGCCAGCGAGCTGCCGATCACCCCTTTTGCGCTCAACGAGGATGCCAGTTGGTTGACCCCGGTGCCCGGCTTGACGCTCACGATGACCTGGGAACCCGAAGGCCCCGACGGATCGGCCTCGGAGGTGACCCACAGGTAGCCCCCCACGATGACGGCCACTCCGACCAGCACGAAGACAGCGGCGGCGATCCGCCACGGATGGCGGAACCATCGACCAGTCGGCCTCGTCCGGGTGACCGGCGCCGTCCCGTACACGTGGGGCCCGTCGCCACCGGCTTCGCTGGTCGACCCACTGGTTCCGATGCCCGCATCCACGGCCCCGGAAGGCACGGATGGCGGCGTGGGTCCAGGTGGTGGTGTGGGTCCAGGTGGTGTGGGGCTGGCCGGTTCCGGGGCCCCCGACGGTGGACCGGGGTCGCCCGTGTTCACGCACGCCCCCCGACGGTCTCGAGCCACGCGGTCAACATCACCGCGGCGGCGCTCTGGTCGACGATCTCCCGTCGGTCCCGCTCACGGGTCCCGCTTGCCGCCAACGCCTGGTGAGCGGTGACCGTGGTGAGGCGCTCATCGAACAGCTCGACGTCGACGCCATGCCCTTCGAGGAGCACCCTCAGGGCCTGGGCCTCGTCCACCGCGGCCATGGCCGCACGGCCCTTGGACCCATCGAGTGAGAGGGGCAGCCCAACCACCAGCACCACCGCCTCCTCCCCGAGGATCATCTCGACCAACTGCCGGCGATCGGCGTCGGCATCTCGGCTGCGCACCACGGTGTCCCGTGGCAAGGCCATGGTGCCGGCGGAGTCGGTCACCGCGATCCCGATTCTCCGCGTCCCGAGGTCGATGCCCACTGCCCGACCGCGCCGGGACCTGTTGTCGACCGTCATGGTCGGTCAGCCACCGACCAGTACCCCTCGAGCTTCTTCAAGGGCCCGGTCGATGCCACCCGGGTCCTTGCCACCGGCCACCGCCAGTTCGGGGGAGCCGCCACCCCCGCCCCCGAGCAGCGCGGCGAACCGCTTTACCAAGTCCCTGGCGTCCACCTGGCCGTCACCGGTCCCGCCGGCCGAAACGACCAGGGTGGCGCGAGTGCCGTCGGGGCTGCCCCCGAGCACCACCACCCGGAGGTCGGCGGCGGTCCTGGTGGTCTGGGCCAGATCACGGAGGAGGTCGGGGTCCAGCCCGTCGCGCCGGGCCACCACCACCCCGTCGGTGGCGGAGGCGGCCAGGCTCCTGGCTTCGGAATGCAGCTCGCGGCTACGAGCCTGCTCGAGGGACTTCTCCGCCGCCCGCTGACGCTCCAGTAGGCGGTCGATAGCCTCGGGGACGTGCTCGGGCTCGGTGCGCAACAGCGCCGCCGCCTCGGTCAGCAGCCCCTCGCGGGCCACGATGCGCTCGAAGGCGCTGGCCCCGGTAACCGCCTCGATGCGCCGTTTGTTGGACCCGATGGCTGATTCGGACACCACGGTGATCGGTCCGATCATCCCCAGCGCACCCACATGGGTCCCCCCGCACAGCTCGATGGAGTGCTCCCCCGCCCGCACCACCCGGACTCGCTCGCCGTACTTGTCGCCGAAGAAGGCAAGAGCCCCCATGGCCTCGGCCTGGGCCTTGGTGGTCTCCTCCACGATCACGTCGGCGTCGCTCAAGACATCGGCATTGGCCAGGGTGCTCACCGCAGTCAGCTCTTCGGGAGCGAGCGCACCGGGATGGCTGAAGTCGAAACGCAGGTGGTCCGGTGCCACCAAGGAGCTCTGTTGGCGGACGTGGTCCCCGAGCACCCTGCGCAGGGAAGCATGGAGCAGATGGGTGCCGGTGTGGTTACGGCGCAGCGCGTCACGACGCACCCCGTCGATGGTGGCCAACGCATCCTGGCCGGCGAAGAGCTCACCGGTGATCCGAGCCCGATGCGAGGTCAACCCCGGTAGCGCCGAAACCGTGTCGTGGACGAGGGCGGTGCCGGTCTCGGTGACGATGGTGCCGGTGTCGCCGACCTGGCCACCCCCCTCGGCATAAAACGGCGTGCGGTCGAGGAAGATCTCGGCCTCACCGATGTGCTCCGGGTCGGTGTCGGCGAGCACGGCCACCACCCGGGCGGGTGCCGAGTAGCCGTCCGGGCGCTGACCCACGAACACGGTCTGACCCTCGGTGTCGAGAACCGACCGATAGGCCTGCTCACCGACCACCGCCTTGCCGGCACGGGCCGCCTCACGAGCCTGGGTGCGCTGTCGGTCCATGGCCGCCTCGAAGGCCTCGAGGTCGACGGAGACGCCGGCCTCCTCGGCGATCTCCACGGTGAGCTCGACAGGGAACCCGTAGGTGTCGTGGAGACGGAAGGCCACGTCACCCGAGACCCTCCCGACCCCCGAGGCGAGCTCCTCTTCCAGAATGGTCGACCCGGAGGCCAAGGTGCGGAGGAACCCCTCCTCCTCACGGGACACCACGTCGGCGACCAGCCGGTGTTGCTCGGCAAGTGACGGGTAGGCCGGGCCGAGGACGTCCACCACCGTGTCCACCAGGCGGGTGACGAAGGGCCCGTCCACGCCCAGCTGCCGGGCCCGGCGGACGGCGCGGCGGATGATCCGGCGCAGCACGTAGCCTCGGCCCTCGTTGGCCGGCAGCACCCCGTCGGACACCAACATCGACATCGCCCGGCCGTGATCGGCCAGGATGCGCAAGCCGACATCGTCCTGCTCGTCGTCTCCGTAGGTCCGTCCGCTGATGGACTGGGCCGTGTCGAGCACCGGCAAGAACAGGTCGGTGGCAAAGATGGAGTCGACGCCCTGCAACAGCGGGAGGATGCGCTCGAGGCCGGCGCCGGTGTCGATGCTCGGCCGGGGCAGCGACGTGGTGGCGCCGTCCGCGGCGCGGTTGTACTGCATGAATACGAGGTTCCAGATCTCCACGAACCGCTCGTCGCCGCCGAACGCCGGGCCACCGTCGTCCCCGTAGGCCGGGCCCTTGTCGAAGAAGAGCTCCGAGCTGGGCCCGCGGGGACCGGTGTCCCCCATGTCCCAGAGGTTGTCCTCCCCCAATCGCTGGATGCGCGCAGCGGGAATGCCGACGGAATCCCGCCAGATCTGCTCGGCCTCGTCGTCGCTCTCGTGGACGGTGATCCACACCCGGTCGCCGTCGATGCCCAGCACCTCGGTGACCAGCTCCCAAGCAAAGGGGATGGCCTCGGCCTTGAAGTAGTTGCCGAAGCTGAAGTTCCCGAGCATCTCGAAGAACGTGCAGTGTCGGTGGGTGGAGCCGACGATGTCGATGTCCTTGGCCCGGAAGCACTTCTGGACCGAGGTGGCACGTGACCACGGCGGCACCTCGTCACCGAGGAAGAACGGCTTGAAGGGCACCATGCCGGCGATGGTGAACAGCACCGATGGGTCGTGGGGGATGAGACTGGCCGAGGGCACGGCGACGTGACCCCGCTCGGTGAAGAACCGGATGAAGGCGGCGCGCAATTGGTCGGCGGCGGGCGCCGCGCCGGTTGTCACGACCACCGATCCTAGTTGCCCAGGTAGGAAGCTGAATTTGCCAGCAGGCGCTTCCGCGCCCCGCGCCAGGTGGACCTCCGGGTCACGCGAGATCGACCCGGGTGCGTGTCCGGCGGGGAATCGCCGGACACGTCGGTCCCCCGGGCAGTGGTGGTGTCGAGGCCACGGTGGGCCAACTCGGCCCACAGCTCCTCCTCTTGTCGTTCCATCTCGTCGCGCCCCGAGGAGATGGCACCCCGAACCCGGTTGCCGGCACTCTCCGCCACCTGACGGGCCGACCTGCCCACCTCGACCACCAGGGCATCCGGTTGCAACTTGGCTGCCGCCTGTTGGACAGTGCGGCGAACCCGCCGCTCGGCCCACAGCGATGACCCTGCGCCGATGGCCACCCCGGTGACCAACCACATCGTCCGCTTGGGCATCGGCTAGTGGCTACCGTTTCGCGGCCGGGACGAGCCGACGGGCGATGATCCGTTCCGACGCCCCTCCGCCGACCCGGTGGCCAACCGGCGGATCCCGGTGGCGGCGCCGGCCCGTACGGCCAGCACCTTGACGACCGGATTGGCGAAGGCCCGGTACGCCAGTCGGGAGGCGGAGTCCACCGTGGCGTGCACCGACTCCGTGGTGTCCAGCACGGCACCGACCCGCTCCATCTCGGTGGCCGCCTGGTCCACCACCCGGTGGGCATCAGCCACCAGGGGAACCGTCTGGCGCCGCAGATCCTCGGCCACTGTGGCCAGCCTCCGGGTCTCACGGCGCAGCGATACCAGCGCCACCAGCAAGCCGGCGACGGCCACACAACACACGATGCTGGACACGAGTACTGCGATCTGACCGGCGGACATGATCCCGGCAGCTTAGATCGTCACGGTCGGCGCCCTTCCAACCGGGGGGCCACGGAGCGTCCGACCTAGCCTGAATCCACCGACAGCTGTTGTGCCACCGCAGCCGGTGCCGGAGCGGTCTCGCTCGACGCGGTGGCCACCGCAGTGCCCGGGCCAGAGGTGACATCGGTGCAGGCGCGAGCGGCGGTCCAACTCTGGATGGCGGCGGTGGCGGCCGCCCCCGAGAGCGGCTGGGGCAGTTCGTCTTGGATCACCGCCGGGCGCCAGACGGCGCTGTCGATGTGCCGACCGGTGGCGGTGATGACCAACGACCCGCTCTGATCGGTCGGCGGCGGGTCGTTGTAGAAGGCGAAGTTGCCGAGCCCGTAGTCGACATAGGCCGAGCCGAGGTAGCCACCTCCGAGGAGGACGTGCGCGTGACTGCCCACGACGACGTCGGCACCGGCGCCGACCAACAGCGTGGCCAACGGCTCTTGGTCCGGATTGGGGCACGCATCCAACTCCGTGCCCCAGTGCAGGAACACGATGACGGTGTCCGACACCTTGCGGGCGGCCTCGACGGCAGCCACCAGATCACTCACGTCATAGGCAGAGGCCAACCCCGGCTGGGTGGCGGTTGCCGTCCACACCGTCTGGAGGTCGGAGTCGATCACCTGGGTGGCGGCGATGATGGTCACCTTCTGCCCGTTGATGACGGTTCGGTACGGCGCGAACGCCTCGGCCGCGTTCTGCCCGACCCCCATGATCGTGTAGCCGGTCTGCTGCCGGATGGCCAGGGCCATCTGCAGGCCGGCGGGGCCACAGTCCTCCCCGTGGTTGTTGGCCTGGGTGACCAGGGTCACCCCCGCCCCCCGGAAGGCGGCGACGGCGCTGGCGGGCGCATAGAAGACGTACTGCTTGTCCTGGGGATCGGGGCAGGTTCCGTTGGTCAGCGCCGTCTCGAAGTTGACCATCGAGAGATCGACGCCCGACAGGAGCTGGGGGACCCCGGGGCCGAGGGCGGTGGCCGGGTCGGCGGCCAGGCGATCTCCCAGCGTGCTGCCCACCGGGAAGTTGACATCCCCACCGAATGCGAACGTCTCCGGCTTGCCGTTCCCCTCCCAGTCGGGGTCCAGGCGGGAGTCCGCGCCCACCGGGTGGACCTGCCCATGGTGGGTGACCGGGGGATGGTGGCGCACCGATCCAGCCGAGCCGTGCGAGCCCCCCGGGACCAGCCACCACGCCACCAGGGCCACCACCCCAAGGAGCCCAAGGGCCCACAATCGCCGGTTCCTCCGAACCCGGCGAGACGTCGATGCCGGTCCGACCGGAACCGCGTCGACCGAGCCCGTCGACTCGGGCCGGGGAACCACCGGTGCCACCACCGCCGGGGACGCCTGCATGCCGATGCCGAAGGGACCCGGCGCGGCGGGGGGCTCCGACGCGGCGGCGGGGGGCGCGGCGCCAACCGAGGCCGGGGCGACGTCGGCCAGTACTCCGGTGTCGGTCACCGGTGCCTCGGGGACCGTCGGCCGAGGGGGAAGGGCGCCTCCGTCACTGCGGCAGCATAGATGGCCCTCCAACGACGGCGACAAGTAGTGCCCTCGCCACCGGGGCGGGCGGAACGGTCAGGTGGAGGCCATGCCCACGATCGGCCGGTTGAGAACGGTCCCCCCGGTCGAGCCGTAGAAGCCGGCGTCGCCGTAGGCGAACACCCCGCCGTCGGAGGCCACCAGCCAGTAGCCGCCACCGTCGGGGGTGGGGGCCATGCCCACGATCGGCCGGTTGAGGACGGTGCCCCCGGTCGAGCCGTAGAAGCCGGCGTCACCGTAGGCGAACACGCCGCCGTCGGAGGCCACCAGCCAGTAGCCGCCCCCGTCGGGGGTGGGGGCCATGCCCACCACCGGCCGGTTGAGGACGGTGCCCCCGGTCGAGCCGTAGAAGCCGGCGTCGCCGTAGGCGAACACGCCGCCGTCGGAGGCCACCAGCCAGTAGCCGTGGTCATCGGGAGTGGAAGCCATGCCCACGATCGGCCGGTTGAGGACCATCCCCCCGGTCGAGCCGTAGAAGCCGGCGTCGCCGTAGGCGAACACCCCGCCGTCGGAGGCCACCAGCCAGTAGCCGGGGAGGGTGTAGGTGTAGCGATCGCCGGCAACCACCGGGCTGACGCCGTCCGAGCTTTCGACGGTGACGTCGGCGGTTCCTCCACCGCCCGGCCCGGGGGGAACCTGGGCCTGGAGCGACGTGGGCGAGGTGACCGTGAACGCTGCCGGGGTCGACCCGAACCGGACCGAGGTGGCCCCGAGGAAGTCTGCGCCGGACACGGTGACCGTTCCGCCCCCGGCCGTGGGTCCCTTGTGCGGCTCCACTGCCCGGACCTGGGGTGACACGAAGGTGTACTCCCCCATCGGCACCGCGGCACTGGTGCCTGCTCCCGCACCGGCGGTGGTGATGGTGACCGCCAGCTGGGCTGCCGAACGGACATCCGGGGTGGTCACGGTCACCGAGGTGGGCGTGTGCTGACTCACGGTGGCCACCACCCCTCCGAAGCGGACAACCGGAAGGCCGGACCCGAATCCGTCACCGCTGATGACCACCGTGGTGCCCCCGGTAGCGGGGCCGGAGTCGGGGGCCAGACCGGTGACGGACGGGCACCCGGCGCTCGACCCCGACAACAGGCCCATCACCGCCGCCGCCCGTGGCGTACCCCAGCCCGAGGCCAGGTCGTAGTGGGTGGTGGCCGGATAGACCGCCGACGAGGGCGGGGCCCCCGGATCGAAGAGATCGTTGTTCCCGACGGTGATGTCATTGAACGGGGGCTGGGGCCCGGCGCCGGCGGCGTAGAGCTGTTGGTTGAGGAATCCGGCCGGGGTGGCACATCCTTGGTTGGCCACCGCGGTGAGGGCGGCCCACAACGGTGCCGCCGCGCTGGTGCCCCCGAATCGCTGCCACTGCCCGTCGAAGAAGATGACATCGCCGTGGTCGGGGTCCGATGACGCCGACACGTCGGGCACCTCGCGGCATTGTTGGCTCCCCGATCCACAGGTGTAGAGCGTCGAGTGGCTCTGGGCCTCGGGGATCTGCTGCCACGACGGCGCCGCGAAGTCCACCGAGTTTCCGCCTCCTCCGGCACCGATGCTCGGCCCGCCGTTCCACACCGACTCGGTGGGGGCGTCGGGCGCGGCGCTGGTGAGCGTCGTACCCCCGACGCCGGTGACATTGGGCTGATCGGCCGGATCGTCCACCGACAGCGCCGGGTTGTCATCATGAGGTGGGAAGTAGCAGTCCGAGGAACCCGAGTCGCCGGCCGCGGCCATGACGGTTTGGCCCTGGGACGCGGCCTGCTCGAACAGGGTGGTCTCCGCCTGCTGCTCGGAGGGATCGATGCCGCCGGCACCCTCGCACTGGCCCCAACTGGTGGTCAGTACCTTGATCGAGGGGTCGTCGACCATCTGGGTGTAGGTGTCGATGGGCCCGGTCCCACTGTTGGGTCCCGAGAAGACGGTGATCGCCGAGGCCGGCGCCAAGCCGGCCGCCACCTCGATGTCGAGGGCTGCCTCTCCGACCTGCGGACCGGTGGCACCACCGTCCACCGCCACCGTGGAGACCGACGCGTCGGACCCGAAGCATGCCTCGTAGTTGGCGATGTCGCTGGGAGTGAAGGGTTCCAGCTCGAAGATGCCCACCTGCTGCCCGGCCCCGATCCGGCCTTGGCCGTACAGCGTGTCGAAGCCATAGGTCGACGCCAGCTGATCTGCCGTCCACGACCCGTCGACGGTCAGCGCCGACGCCGCACCACAGGCGGACGGGCCGAGGAGGGCACTCTCGGCCTGAGGCCGCGCCCGGGCCGACGGGGTGGCGGGGCTCGTCGCCCCGACCGGCGGTCCGGGTCGGACCTGTGGATGCGCCTCCGCGATGTCGCTCAAACCGATCACGCCACCGATCACCCCCGCCAATGCGGACGGCACTGCGGGAGTGGTGGTCGACGCCCGTGCCACTCGCCCGCCACGCAGCCGGGCGTCGACCAGGCGCACCGAGAAGGCGTCGTCCATCTGGGCCACCGTCCCCGTCACCGGGACCAACAGGCCGTTGGCGGATGTCGTCCCCACCCGCAGTCCAAGGGAGGACAGCCACGCCCGGGTGGAGGCCAGCGTGGCCGCGGTGGGTCCGAAGGTACCGGCGAACTGCCCGGCGGCCAGATAGTGGCGGTACTGCGGACTGCCCGGCGTGGAGACCGCCGCCGCGAACGCCTCGAGGTCGGCAGGACGGCGCGGCCGCACGAACACATCGGCGGTGACCGGCGCGGCCGGGTCGGCGAGTCCGATGACCTCTGCGCCGGGGGGCAGGGAGGGCGGTGGGCCGGAGAGGCGGACCGGGGCCCGGGGGTTCGTCGATGCCGCCGCTCCCGCCGCCGCTGTCCCCGCGACCGCTCCCGCCGGGGGCGCGGTACCCCCCAGGCCGAGTCCGACCGTCGCCACTCCAACCAATCCGACGGCGGCCACCCTGACCGCAGGGAGCTGCCACCGCCTGGTCACCACTGTCAGCCACCGCGGCACCATCGGGTCAGTCTCCCCTATGCGCCCTCGGTCGGGGGGAGGCCGTCGCCCTCCTCGGTGGGGGCGCTCCCGATCGCCGGATCGGCACCGCCTGGTGGCTCCTCGTGGCGCCAGCGGCGAAGGCGCTCGCCGACCACGGCTTCGTGGCCACGGTCGCTGGGCTCGTAGTACCGGTTCCCGGCCAACGCAGCAGGCCGGTACTCCTGATCGACGAAGGCGTCGGCCTCGTCGTGGGGATAGGCGTACCCCTCGCCATGCCCGATCGATGCCGCGCCGCGGTAGTGGGCGTCACGGAGGTGCCCGGGCACGTCCCCGCGCGGACCCTCCCGCACATCCCGTTGGGCCCGACCGAGGGCCACGGTGACCCGGTTCGACTTGGGGGCGCAGGCCAGGTGGACCACGGCCTGGGCCAGGTTGAGCTGGGCCTCCGGCAGCCCGACGAACTCGACGGCACGAGCGGCGGCATCGGCCACTACCAGGGCCAACGGGTCGGCCTCGCCGACATCCTCGCTGGCCAGGATCACCAGCCGCCGGGCGATGAACCGGGCGTCCTCGCCGGCCTCGAGCATCCGGGCCAGCCAGTACAGGCCGGCATCGGGGTCGGATCCCCGGATGGACTTGATGAACGCACTGACCTGGTCGTAGTGATCGTCCTCCCCGTAGTGGTGCAGGCGGGAGTGGCGGGCCCGTTCCACGTGGGTGAGGGACACCGGCGATGGGCCGGCCAGGGCCAGCGCCACCTCGAGCGTGGTCAGCACCGCTCGGGCATCACCGTCGGCCAGGCCCACCAGGGCGGCCACCGCATCCGGTTCGGCGCTGGCCCCTTCGGCGCGGAGCCCGCGGGCCACCACCTCCTCCAACTCGTCGTGGGAGAGCGGCTCGAGCCGCCACAGGGTCGACCGCGACAGGAGCGGGGCGTTGACCTCGAAGAACGGATTTTCGGTGGTGGCGCCGATGAGGACGACCAGCCCCTCTTCCACCGAGGGCAGCAGGGCGTCCTGCTGGGACCGGTTGAACCGGTGGACCTCGTCGAGGAAGAGGATGGTCCCGGTCCCGAGCTCGCCCAACCGTCGCCGGGCACCCTCGATCACCTCGCGCACGTCCTTCACCCCGGCAGAGACCGCGGACATCGGGACGAAGTGCTTGGCGGTGGTAGTGGCCACCACCGAGGCCAGGGTGGTCTTGCCGGTGCCCGGAGGCCCCCACAGAATTGCCGAGGTCAGGCGATCGGATTCGATCAGGGCCCGCAACGGGGCGCCCGGGCCCACCAGGTGCTGTTGGCCGACGATGTCGTCGAGGGTGTGGGGCCGCAAGCGGGAGGCCAGCGGGGCGCGGGCCGACAGTCGCTCGGCCGCGGCACCGGAGAACAGGTCGTCATCGACCACGACGACCGGGTCAGGCCTTGGGCGGGACGGGCTGCAAGCCGAGATCGGCGAGCGCCCCGGGCGCCAGCGGCTTCGGCGCGCCGGTCATCGGATCGGACCCGGATTGCGTCTTGGGGAAGGCGATCACCTCGCGGATGCTGTCCTCGCCGGCGAAGATGGCCGCCAGCCGGTCGATGCCCACGGCGAAGCCGGCGTGGGGCGGCGCCCCGTAGCGGAATGCCCCGAGGAGGAAGCCGAACCGGGCCTGCGCCTCCTCCGCCCCGATCCCCAACACGGCGAACACCCGGCGCTGGATGTCCTCGCGATGGATCCGCACGCTCCCCGACCCGAGCTCCCAGCCGTTGAGGACCAGGTCGTAAGCCTGCGATCGGACCGAGGCGGGGTCGGACTCCAGGCGGTCGATGTCATCGGGATGGGGCATGGTGAACGGATGGTGGGCGGCCACCGGATTGCCAGCCTCGTCCACGCCGTCGAACATGGGGAAGTCCACCACCCAGAGATAGCGGTAGGGGCCCTCGCTGACCGGCCGGCCACCGAGCTCGAGCCGGAGCTGTCCGAGGACGTTGCAGACCAGACGGTACTGATCGGCCACCACCAGGATCAGATCGCCAACCGAGGTGGAGGTTACCGACACCAGCCCGGCCCGCTCGTCATCGGAGAGGAACTTGGCTACCGGTGAGTCGAGGTCGACCCCATGCTCGCCCGGTCGGGCATCGCCGGCGACCCGGAACCAGGCCAATCCCTTGGCGCCGAGGGCCTTCGACCGTTCGGTCAGGGCGTCGAGCCGGGAGCGGCTCAGGGTGGCGCCGCCCTCGACCACGATGGCCTTGACGCACGCCGCATCGAAGGCCCGGAACCCGGTGCCGACGAACAGCTTGGTCAGGTCGGTCAGCTCCATGGCGAAGCGCACGTCGGGCTTGTCGGAGCCGAACCGGTCGATCGCCTCGGCCCAGGTGATGCGGGGGACGTCGACCGGGCGCTCGCCGGTCACTGCCTCGGCCGCGTCGAGCACGGCCTCCGAGACGAACCCGAGGACGTCGTCCTGGCTCACGAAGGAGGCCTCCACGTCCAGCTGGGAGAACTCGAACTGCCGATCGGCTCGCAGGTCCTCGTCTCGCAGGCACCGGGCGATCTGGTAGTAGCGATCCACTCCAGCCACCATCAGCAACTGCTTGGCCAGCTGGGGGCTCTGGGGCAGGACGTAGCAGGAACCCGGGGTGAGTCGGCTGGGCACGGCGAACTCTCGGGCGCCCTCCGGCGTCGGTGCCCACAGCAACGGCGTCTCCACCTCGACGAATCCCTGGCGGTCCATCGCCCCCCGCAGGGCCCGGTTCACCGCAGACCGCAGGCGGAGATTGGCCTGCATGCGCGGCCGGCGCAGATCGACATACCGGTGCTTCAGCCGGTTGACCTCATCGACCTCGACCCGGTCATCGACCGCGAACGGCGGGGGTTCGGCGGCGTTGAGGACGACCACCGAGCAGTCGGCGATCTCGATCTCGCCGGTGGGCAGGTCGGCATTGACGGTCCCCTCGGGACGGTGGCGGACCACCCCTTCCACGGCCAGGACGTACTCACTACGAACGTCGACGGTGCCCGGGACCACGCACTGGACGGTGCCGCTGTGATCACGCAGGTCGACGAAGGCGAGGTGCTCGCCGTGCTCTCGGCGCTTGGCCACCCATCCACACACGGTGATGCTGGAACCGGCGTCCACCGCCCGCAGCGTCCCGCACAACCGGGTGCGCATGGAGGTGGCCTCGTCCGATGTTCTTGACGCGCTCACAACAGGTCCTTTCGGGGACGGGGCCCGATCGGCGGGCCACCGACACGCTACGACGTAGATCGACCGCCGTCGTGCCCGGCCTGGCCTCGCACCGCTTCCACCACCGCGGCGCGAGGAACGGATCGCTGCTCCCCGGTTCCCCGCAGGGGTCGAAGGGTGACCGTGCCGCCGGCCTTCTCGTCCGGTCCCACGATCAACGCCACCGCCGCCCCTGACCGGTCCGCGGACTTCAACTGGGACTTCATCGACCGATCGTCGAATGCCCGGTCGGCGCGCAACCCGGCCCCCCGCAGCTCGGCGGTGAGGTCCCGGGCCGAGTCACCCCCGGCCACGTCCACCACGAAGGCATCGAGGCCGGCTGGGAGCACCGGGTAGACGCCTTCGGCGTCGCAGGCCAGCAGGAGCCGCTCGATGCCGATGCCGAAGCCGATCCCCGGCGTCGGAGGACCGCCGAGCAGCTCGACCAGCCGGTCGTAACGGCCGCCGCCGCCGATGCCGTTCTGCGCCGCCGCCAGTGCTTCCGACGAGAACTCGAAGGTGGTGCGGGTGTAGTAGTCGAACCCCCGGACCAGGCGGTGGTCGATGACAGCGCGAACCCCGAGGGCGTCCAGTCCGGCGCGGACCCGGTCGAAGTGCTGGCGGCACGGGGCGCACAGGTGGTCGACCAGGGCGGGGGCACCAGCGGTGACCTCGAGGCACTCCGCACGCTTGCAGTCGAGGACCCGCAGCGGGTTGGCCTCCAGCCGCGCCTGGTGCTCGGGGCACAGGCGGTCACGGCGTGCCCCCAGGTACTCCCCGAGGGCCTCGAGGTAGGCCGGGCGGCAGACGTCGTCGCCCATCGAATTGATCCGCAGTCCAAAGGAGACCAGGCCCAGTGACCGGAAGAACCCGTCGGCCAGCGAGACCACCTCGACGTCGAGGTCCGGATCGGGGGGACCGAAGGCCTCGACCCCGAGCTGGTGGTGCTGGCGGTAGCGGCCGGCCTGGGGTCTTTCGTAGCGGAACGCCGGGGTGGCGTACCAGGCCTTCCACGGCAGTGGTGGCCGGTGCTGGACATAGGCCCGGACCAGGGGTGCGGTCCCCTCCGGACGAAGGGCGAGGGCGCGGCCGCCGCGGTCCTCGAACTCGTACATCTCCTTGCCCACCACGTCGCTGGCCTCGCCGATGCCGCGGCGGAAGACCCGGACGTCCTCGAACATCGGAGTATGGGCCAGGCCGTAACCCGCTGCTTCCACCCGGGAGGCGAAGGCGGCCACCAGTGACTCCCACCGGGTCGATTCCGGCCACAGCACGTCGTGGGTCCCACTCGGGGCGCGCGGCGCCATGGTCTCGTCGGGCACCGGGGCTCAGTCCTTCTTGCCGGGAAGGATGCGGTAGACGTCGTAGACGGCGTCGAGGTGGCGGATCACGCTGAGGACCGAGTCCAGATGGCCCGGATCGGCCAGTTCCACATCGAATCGCATTCGGCTGATGCGGTCGGAATCAGTCTGGGTGTTGGCGCTCACGATGTTGAGGTGGTTCTCCGACACCACCTGGGTGACGTCGGTGAGCAGGCGGGACCGGTCGATGGCCACCACCTCGATGGTGGCCACGAACACCCCCGAGGAGCGGTGGTCCCACTCCACCTCGATGAGGCGCTCGCGTGATCGACTGGCCAGCGAGGCGGCATTGGCACAGTCGGCCCGGTGGACCGACACGCCGCGTCCCCTGGTCACGAAGCCCACGATCTCGTCCCCGGGCACCGGGGTGCAGCACCGTGACAGGCGCACCATCAGATCGTCGAGGCCTTCGACGTAGACCCCCACCGCCGAGCCGCGACCGGGACGGGGTGCGGTGGGCTGCTGGCGGGCGGTGACCGGGAGCTGCTCCTCGTAGACCCCGCCCCGCAGGTCGCGCAACACTCGCTGGGCCACGGCCCGAGCGGACACCCGGTTGTCGCCGATGGCCGCGTGGAGGGCGTCGAGGTCGGCATAGTTCATGGTGGTGGCCAGGTCGGCCAGCGCGTGCTCGGAGGCCAACTTCTGGACCGGCAGTCCCTCGCGCCGTAGCTCCTTGATCAGCTCCTCGCGACCGAGCTCGATGGCGTCCTCGCGGCGTTCACGGGAGAACCACTGGCGTATCTTGGTCCGTGCCCGCGACGAGGCGACTATTCCCAGCCAGTCGCGGGAGGGGCCGGCAGTGGGCGCCTTCGAGGTGATGATCTCCACGGTGTCAGCCGAATTGAGACGGGTGTCGAGGGGCACCAGGCGCCCGTTGACCTTGGCCCCCGTGCAACGGTGCCCGACCTCGGTGTGGATCGTGTAGGCGAAGTCCACCGGGGTGGCGTTGGCGGTGAGGGCGATGACCTTGCCCTTGGGGGTGAAGACGTAGACCTCGTCCTCTTCGAGGTCGAGCTTGAGCGCCTCGAGGAACTCGATGGGATCGGTGGTCTCGTTCTGGAAGTCGACGATCCGCTGCATCCACTCGATTTCGGCGGTAGTCGACGAGGTCTCCTTGGCCAGGGCCAGGCGCTCGGCCCTCCGATCGCGTTCGGCCAGCTCGGCGCGTTGGGCGGCAGTGACCGAGGACCCCTTCCGCCCGGCGTCGCCCTTGCCGCCCTCCGGCCCGCCAGGCCTGGTCCCCGCCTCCCGGAGGAGCGATTTGTCGCCCCTCCCCTTGGTGGTGGCGCCAGCGTCCTTGCTCCCCTTGCCGGTGGCGGCGCCCCCCCGCTCCGGCCGACTCGGCTTCTCCTTGTACCCCCAGTGGGCCGCGATCCCGTATTCGGCACGACGGTGCATCTCGTGGGTGCGCACCTGCACCTCGACGGGCTTGCCGTCCAGGCCGATCACCGTAGTGTGCAACGACTGGTAGAGGTTGAACTTGGGCGAGTTGATGTAGTCCTTGAACCGTCCCTGGACCGGCGCCCATATGGCGTGTATCGAGCCCAGTGCGGCCCAGCAGTCCTTCTCCGACTCGACGATGACCCGTATCCCGACCAGGTCGTAGAGGTCATCGAACTCCTTGCCCCGCACCACCATCTTCTCGTAGATGCTCCACAGGTGCTTCGGCCGGCCGGTCACCTCGGCGCTCACCCCGGAGGCGGCGAGCCGCTCCCGCACCGACACCAGCACCCGGGCCAGGAACTCGTCGCGCAGGGGTGCCCGGCTGGCCACCATCTGTTCAATTTCGGCATAGCGCTTCGGGTGGAGGGTGGTGAAGGCGAGGTCCTCCAGTTGCCATTTCACCTCTTGGATGCCCAGCCGATGGGCCAGGGGGGCGTAGATGTCCAGGGTCTCCTGCGCGGTCCTCCGCTGCTTCCACTCCGGCATGACCGACAGGGTCCGCATGTTGTGCAGGCGATCGGCCAGCTTGATGATCAGCACCCGCCAATCGCTGGCCATGGCCACCAGCATCTTGCGCACGGTGGCGGCCTGCTGGGCCTCTTTGGAGTCGAACTGCAGCCGATCGAGCTTTGTCACCCCGTCCACGATGAGCGCCACCGCGGCACCGAAGTCGCGGTCGATCATCTCGGTGGTCACCCCGGTGTCCTCCACCGCGTCGTGGAGCAACGCGGCGGCCACCGTCTGGGAGTCCAGGCCCAGGTCAGCCACGATTCCGGCCACGGCGATCGGGTGGGTGATGTAGGGCTCTCCGGACCGCCGGAGCTGGCCGGCATGGGCCACGGTGGCGGTTTCCGCGGCCCGCACCATGAGCGACGTGTCGTCACCGGGGTGCCGGCGCAGGAATGCCTGGATGACCGGCACCAACAGCGCCGCCTCCGCAGGCGGCAGCGAGGACCCGGCGACGTGGTCATCGCCGGTCGTCGCGGTCCCCTCAGCAGGGACTGGTGTGGCCAACGCCATACCTACACGGTACCTGTCGAAGCGTGCGCACCGGTACCTCTGGCCCCTGCGGGAAGCACCACCGGGGTCGTCCGACCCCGGTGGTGGCGGGCCTCCTCACCGGGGGAGGGGCCGCACCGGGCCGGGTCGATCAGCGCCGTTTCCCCTTCCCGCCCTTGCCCCCTTTTCCCTTGCGCGGCCGGGGTGGCGGGCGGTTCCCGGCCGGCCGAGTGGCGCCGGAGGCGGACCGGGTGCCACCCGACGAGGTCCGCGACCCTCCCGACGGGCTCGACGCCGAGGCTCCCACCGGTTGGGTGGCGCCGCCCCCGTTCTTCCGAGCACCCGCTGCCGACCGGCGGGCCGAGGTTGCGGCACCGGGCCGGATCACGCCGGCGTTCTGGTTGCGGGCCCGGCCCGAGGCCCGACCGCTCCCGGCGCCACCGGCGGCCCCGGCCATGGCCGCGGCCATGGCCGGCGTGAGCACCGCCCCGCGCTCACCGCGGGTCTCGAGACGTTGCCGGATGGTGGTGTAGCGGGGCTCGCGCTCCTTCATCATGGCGAGCAGCGGTGAGGCGATGAAGATCGACGAGTAGGCACCACTGGTGAGCCCGATGACCAGGGCCAGACCGAAGTCCTGCAGGGAGGTGGCCCCCAAAATGAACGAGCCGACCACCAACACCGAGAGCACCGGCACGATGGCCACCGCCGAGGTGTTGATGGAGCGGGCCAGGGTCTGGTTCATCGACAGGTTGACCATGTCGGAGTAGGTGATGCGTCCCGACGCGCCCAATCCCTTCGAGTTCTCCCGTATTCGATCGAAGACCACCACGGTGTCATACAGCGAATAGCCCAACACGGTGAGCACGGCGACCACCGTGTCCGGCGTCACCTGAAAGCCGGTCAGCGAGTAGATGCCGACGGTCACCAGGATGTCGTGGAGCACCGCCACGATGGCGGCCACCGCCATCTTGAACTCGAAGCGCAAGGAGATGTAGAGGGTGACGACGACGAAGAAGATGATCAGCGCCCGGATGGCCGCGTCGGTGACCTGTGAGCCCCAGGTGGCGCCGACCTCGTCGAAGTTGACGTTATCCGGTGTGGTGTGCGCGGCCTTGGCCAGCGCGTCCTGCACGTTGTTCTCGATGACATCGCGCTCGGCGGCCGACTTCGAGTTGAGGTCGACAGTCACCTGGATCTGCCGGGTATGGCTGATCTGGTTGGTGAGCTGGACGACGGTGGGTTGGGCGACCCCGGCCGACTCCGCCGCCGAGGTGGCCTGGGCCACGGTGAGGGTCGGTGAGGAGACCAGCCACGACTGCCCACCCTTGAAGTCGATGCTCTCGTTGAGACCCCGGGTGCTGAGCGAGATGACCCCGAGCAGGATGATCAGGGCGGATATACCGAACCACCATCGGCGATTGCCGATGAAGTCGAAGGACGTCTCGCCCCGATAGAGGCGGATCAGCACGTTGTGACGCTTCTCGCCCCGCTCCTCCCGCTCCTCCTCCTCGGCGGCGAACTCCAGCTCCTCGTCGAAGGCCTCCTCCAGCTCGATGGCCGCCTCTTGCTCTTCGGAGGGCTCCGGCCGACCGTTCTCGCTGCCCACTCCCTTGTCGCCCCCCGTGCCGTCGGCGCCGCCCGCGCCGCGGGTGCGGCGGGGGTTCATGAACCCACCCCTGCGGTGACGCCCAGCCCGCTGGCCACGCTCATGCCCCGGACATCGACGCCGCTACGGCTGCGGCCGAGGATGATGACGAAGGGTCGGGTGAAGAAATAGGTGACGAAGACGTCGAGGAGGGTGGAGATCCCGAGGAAGAGGGCGAAGCCCTGCACCGGTCCTATGGAGAACTTGTACAGGACGACAGCACCCAAAAAGGACACGGCGTCGGCGGCCAGCACGGTGCGGAAGGCGCTGGCGAATCCCTTGTCCACGCTGCTGCGGACGGTTCGACCGGACCGGGCCTCGTCTTTTAATCGCTCGAAGTAGACGATGTAGGAGTCGACGGTGATCCCGATCGAGACGATGATGCCGATGACGCCGGCCAGGTCGATGGTGATGTTGAACCCTTGACCCAGCAGAGCGATGATCGCCCACAGGAGGGCTCCGGTCACCGCCAGGCCGGACACCACCACCACACCGAGCAGCCGGTAGTAGAAGATCACGTAGAGCATCACCAACAAGAGCCCGGCCAGGCCGGCCACCAGGCCGGCATGGAGCGAGGCCTTGCCCAGGGTGGGCGAGACGGTCTCGACGGTCAGCCGGTCGAGCTTCACCGGCAGGGCCCCGTAGTTGAGATCGTTGGCCAGCGTCTTGGCGGTGTCCTCGGAGAAGTTCCCCGAGATCTGCACCTTGCCGTCGAACGAGGACCACGCCGACTGGGTGGGTTGGGTGATCGGGGCGGAGATGACCTGACCGTCGAGGTCGATGCCGATGATGGCGTGGAACTGGGCCTTCGACAGGGCGTCCCACTGGGTAGACCCGGCGCCGGTGAGGTTGAGGTTCACCGCCCACTGGCCGTTGTTGAGCTGGGCGCTGGCCGATTTGACCGCGGTGCCGGTGAGCTGGGCCGGAGCCAATACATACCGCCCTCCGCCCTCCGCCGCCGTTCCCGGCAGGAGCACGGTGGCACCCTTGTTGTCGGTGGTCGACGGGGTCGACGGAAAGGGAGCGAACTGGGCGTCGTCTTGGATGTTGGTGTTGCTGGTATAGCCGTTGACATTGGTCGAGTCGGGGGTGACCTGAAGGTTGGTCGCCGTCAGCTGCGTCGCTGCGGCACAGGTGGGCAGCGCTCCGGTGGACGCCTTCTGCCCCTTGGTCAGGGAGAACGGTGGTGCGTAGCAGAGCCCAGGCCGGAACAGCAGCTGGGCGGTGTTGCCCAGGGTGGCCAGGATCTGCTGGGTGTTCTTCTCACCGGGGATCTGCACGGAGATCTGGTTCTTCCCCTGGCTGGCCACGGTGGCCCCGCTGGCACCGGCGTTCACCCGATCGCCGAGAATGGTGACGATGGTCTCCAGCTGGGCCTGATTGACCGGGGTGTGGGTCTGGTAGGTGACGGCCAGGCCACCGTCGAGGTCAAGGCCGAGCTTGGGCGACCAGCCTGCCGCCAGGGTGGCGCTGAGGGCGATCACCGCGACGGCCACCACCGCGAGCAGGCTGATCCACAAGGAGCGTTTGTTCTTCATGGAAGATCAGATGATCGACGGTCCGTCAGAGCCACTATTCTCATCGCCACTTTCCGCCTTGGTCGCGCTGCCGGACCCACCGCCGTGGCCGGCGGGATGATCGTCGGCTGCAGCGTCCCCGGCGGAGGAGGCGGCGCCGGGTCGGGGGCCGTTGTGTTCGGCTGCAGGGTCGGAGTCGTCGTCGGTCGACTCGTCAGAGTCCTCTAGCTGCCCATCGTGATCGGCGTCGTCACCGCCGTCGCGCCCGTCGTGCTCGTCGTGCTCGTCGTCGGCGTCGGCGTCGGCGTCGGCGTCGGCGTCGTAGCCGTCGTGCTCGTCGACCCCCGAGGCAACCGGGTCTTCGAGCTTTCGGAGCACATATGGCTTGAGCACCACGAACGAGGCGCCCACGCTGGTCTCGAGGGTCACCCGATCGCCGTCGATGTCGATGATGTGTCCGACGATGCCCCCGGCGGTGAGAACCTCGTCGCCGACGTCGTAGGAGCTCGACTGCTGGCGTAGCGCCTTGGCCTTGCGTTGCTGGGGACGGTAGATCAGGAAGTAGAAGGCGGCCCCGATCACGATGAAGATCAGGTAGATCGAACTGCTGTTGCTCGTGGACTTCTGGGTCGCTCCGAGCAGCGGCGACGCCCAGGTGAGGGCGACCATCATCGAGGGTGGGGAGAAGGGATCAGGGTCCGCACAGCGGTCCGACTGTAGCCCAGGCCTGCTGATGGCAGGCACCAGCCGACCTCAGGAGGCCCATACCTCCGCCGTGTGGGCGCGTAGGGCTTCGAATCGCCCCTCCACGATGGCGGTCCGCGCCTCGGCCATCAATCCCAGCACAAAGGAGAGATTGTGGATGCTGAGCAGGCGCCAGGCGGTCGGCTCCCCCACGACCAGCAGATGGCGTAGGTAGCCCCGCGACCAGTGCGTGCAGGTGAGGCAGCGACAGCCGGGGTCGAGGGGCCCGCCGGCGGCGGCGTGCTTGGCGTTGCGGAGGTTGAGACGACCGGTGCTGGTGAGCATGGCCCCGTGCCGGGCCATCCGGGTGGGGGCCACGCAGTCGAACTGATCGATCCCCAGGGCGACCGCCTCCATCAGCCCGATGGGATCGCCGACGCCCATCAGATAGCGGGGTTGATCGGCGGGGAGATGGGAGACGGTGGCCACCAGCGACTCGAGCATGGCGTCCCGGGATTCGCCCACCGACAGCCCTCCGATCCCGTAGCCGTCGAAGTCGAGCGCGACGGTTCGCTCCGCGCTCTCCTTCCGCAGCAGCGGATCGGTGCCGCCCTGCACGATCCCGAAGATGGCCTGGCCGTCGGGCTTGTCCTCCAGCCGTCGATGATGCTGTCGGGCCCGCGCCGCCCAGGCCGCCGTCCGGTCGACGGCCGTGCGCAGCACGTCGGGCGGGGCGGGGAGGGTCACGCACACGTCGAGCACCATCTGGATGTCGGCACCGATCAGGCCTTGTGCCTCGACGGCGGATTCCGGGCTGAGTCGGATGGGTGCACCATCGTAGATCGAGGCAAAGGTGACACCGTCGTCGTCCACGGCCGGTTGGAGCGAGTGGATCTGGAAGCCGCCGGAGTCGGTGAGCGTGTGACCAAACCAACCCGAAAACCGATGCAGGCCACCGAGTGCGGCGACGACGTCGACACCGGGCCGGAGCATCAAGTGGAAGGTGTTGGCCAGGAGCACCTGGGCCCCCAACTGGTCCATGTCGATGCTGTCCAGGGCCTTGACCGCCCCGCGGGTGCCGACGGGCATGAAGGTCGGGATCGGGTAGGACCCCCGGGGGGTGTGCACCATTCCGGCCCGGGCCGCTCCGTCCCGGGCGACCACCTCGACCCGTATCGGCCTCATCCGGGTTCGCCGGACCGGTGCGTCCCACCCACCACCATGGCATCGCCGAAGGACAAGAAGCGGTACCCCTCGGCCAGGGCTGTGGCGTACATCTCGCGCCACAACGGGCCACAGAACGCCTCCACCAGCAACAAGAGGCTCGACCGGGGAAGGTGGAAGTTGGTCACCAGCACGTCCACCACCTCGAATCGGAACTCCCCGTGGATGTACAGGCTGGTGCGGCCGGAGCGCTGGCCGGTGGCGGCCGCCGACTCGAGGGCGCGGACCACCGTGGTCCCCACGGCCACCACGCGATCGGCGACGGCGCATGCGGCCATGGTCTCGGCGGGGACCGAGTAGCGCTCGGTGTGGATCTCGTGCTCGCCGGCGGTGGGCGCGGTGATCGGTCGGAACGTGTCGAGGCCGATGGCCAGGTCCAGACGGGCGATGGTGGCCCCGGCCCTTCGGCACGACCGGAGCAGTTCCGGGGTGAAGTGCAGGCCGGCGGTGGGAGCAGCCGTGGACCGCTCCCCCATCTCCCGAGGGGTCGAATAGACCGTCTGGTAGCGCTCGGGATCGACCGGCGGCCGGCGGATGTAGGGCGGGAGCGGCATGGTCCCGGCTCGTTCCACCACGGCGGGGTCGATCAGCCGGACCCAGCGACGGCCGTCCGGCCCATCTCCCAACGGTCCGCCCACCTCCACGACTGGTGACCCCCCTCCCCGCTCGTAGAGCAGGGTGGACGGGGGCAGCCGCCGGCCGGGGCGGACCAGCGCCTCCCACTCGCACGAGCCGTCCGCTACCGGCTCCACCAGGAGCACCTCCGCGCTCCCCCCGGTGGCCTTGGCCAAGTCCAGTCGTGCGGCCAGCACTCGGGTGTCGTTGATCACCACCACATCGCCGGGCCGCAACAGGCGTGGAAGGTCGGCCATGGTGGCGTGGGTCGCAGTGCCGTTGCCGTCCAGGCCGGGCCCGACCAGAAGTCGCGCCGCACTCCGCGGCTCCACCGGATCTTGGGCGACGGACGCGGCCGGCAGGCCGTAGTCGTAGGCGTCCATCGGAACCTCGGCCGCCGCCGGGGCCAGCTGGTGCGTTTGTTCCGACGTGGCCTCGGACATGGCCACCATGGTGGCAGAACCGGTCTCGCCCGAGCAGGTTCGCCCCGAGCAGGGCAGATCAGAGGAGCGTGGACTCGACCGGGGCCAGCCCGAGGTGGGCCCAGGCGCGTGGCGCTGCCACCCGACCCCGGGTGGTGCGTTGGAGCAGCCCCTGTTGGAGCAAGTAGGGCTCGTAGGCGTCCTCGATGGTGTCGGGTTCCTCGCCGATGCACTGGGCCAGCGTGGTGAGCCCCACCGGCCGGCCGGCGAAGCGCCGACACAACACGTCCAGAATGGCTCGGTCGACCTTGTCCAGACCGAGCTCGTCGACGCCGAACACCTCGAGCCCGGCCACCGCCGCTCCGGAGGTGATGCTCCCCTCGGCTCGGACCTCGACGTAGTCCCGCACCCGGCGGAGAAGCCGGTTGGCTACACGCGGCGTGCCCCGGGAGCGCTCGGCGATCCGACGGGCGCCGTCGACATCGATGGGCACACCGAGGATGCGGGCCGAGCGGGTCACGATCGCCTGCAGCTCGTCGACGTCGTAGAGATCGAGGCGACCGAGGAACCCGAAGCGGTCACGCAGGGGCCCGGCCACCAGCCCGGTGCGGGTGGTCGCGCCCACCAGGGTGAAACGGGGCAGATCGAGTCGGATGCTCCTGGCCGTCGGCCCCTTGCCGATGAGGATGTCCAATTTGAAGTCCTCCATGGCCGGATAGAGGATCTCCTCGACCGCCCGATGGAGACGGTGGATCTCGTCGATGAACAGCACGTCGCCTTCCTGCAGATCGGTGAGGAGGGCGGCGAGATCACCCGAACGGACCAGCACCGGACCGGCGGTGATCCGTAGCCCGACCCCCATTTCGGCGGCCACGATTCCCGCCAGGGAGGTCTTGCCCAGACCGGGCGGTCCGGCGAACAGGAGGTGATCGACCGGCTGGCTCCGCTTCAATGCCGCCTCGATGACGATCTGCAGGTGCTCGGTCAGTTGCCCCTGCCCGACGAACTCGGCCAGGGTGCGTGGCCGGAGGCCGGCGTCTTCGGCCTCCTCGGCCGGAGCGGCCTGCGGATCCACGGGACGCTCCACCCTCGAGGCTGTGGGACCCGGCGAGACCACCCCGTCGGGGTCGCCGTCATCGGCGTCCATGGCCGCGTTGGCCAACAGCTCACGCCTGGCGTCGGGGGTCATCGGCTCCGGGCCAGCTCGCGCAGCGCAGTCCGGACCATCTCCTCGACCGAGAGGTCGTCATCCACCGCGTCCATCACTCCCCGGATCTCCTCGGGCCCGTAGCCCAGCTCGACGAGTGCCGCCCTGACCTCACCGCGTGGCGAGGCGTTCCCCTCACCACTCGGAGCGTCTCCGCCCAGCGTGGGAAGGTCGAGGCGGGCTTTGAGCTCGAGCAGCAGGCGGGCTGCGGTCTTCTTCCCGACCCCGGGGACCAGGCACAACGTGTCGACGTCGTCCTCGAGCACGGCGGTGGAGAGCGCGGCCGGCGACATCGACGACAAGATGGCCAACGCCAGTGACGGCCCAACCCCGTGAGCCCCGAGCAGGGCCTCGAAGCAGCGTCGTTCGTCGGCATGGGCGAAGCCGTACAACACGATGGCGTCCTCGCGCACGTGGGTATGGACGTGGAGGAACACCTGGCTCCCCGGTCCGCCCAGGGCGGCCAGCAGCGACGTCGGCACCGAGACGCGGTAGCCCACCCCTGCGACCTCGACGATCACCTCACCGGGAGCAGGGCGCTCGACGAGCACACCGCGCAGCGAGCCGATCACGGGACCTCCCCCCCGGCGGCGGCCACCGCCCGGAGCAGCGGCTGCCGGGTGAGATGGCACACCGCCAACGCCAGTGCGTCGGCGACGTCGGGCGGACGGGGGGGATCGACCAAACCCAGGACCGAGGCCACCATGCGCTGGACCTGGTCCTTGGTGGCGGCCCCGTAACCGACCAGCGCCTGCTTCACCTCATTCGAGGTGTACTGGGCCACCTGGCACCCCGACTCGGCCGCCGCCACCAGGGCCACTCCCGCGGCCTGTCCGGTGGCCATGGCCGTCCGGGCATTCACTTGGAAGAACACCCGTTCCACCACAACCGACTCCGGCCTGAACTCGGCCACCAGGGCCCGCAACTCATCGGAAAGGGTGCGCAACCGGTCGGGAAGGGGCATGGCCGGCTCGGTGGAGATCACCCCGCCGGCCACCGCCGTCATGGCATCCCGTCGCCGGGTGACCACGCCGTAGCCGCAGCGAGAGAGGCCGGGGTCGACTCCCAGGACGAACATGCGTTCGATGCTACCTTCCGCCGGTGGGACGGTGAGGGATGCCGGGCCATCCGACCCTCCCCGCCCGCCTCCGACGGCCACGCCTGGCCACTCGGGTCGGGGCCCTCAACCCTCGTAGGCGGCCATCACCGCATCGGGGATGTCGAAGTTGGCGTAGACGTTCTGCACGTCGTCGTGGTCGTCGAGTGCCTCGATGAGTCGAAGGACCTTCTTCGCCTCCGATTCCGAGGTCACCTCCATGGTGGAGGTCGGGACCATCGACAGCTCGGCCGGACCCGGCTCGAGCCCGGCCTCCTCGAGTGCGGTGCGCACGGCCATCATATCGGCGGGAGCGCTGGTGATCATCCACCGTTCCCCGTCGTCGGACAAGTCCTCGGCGCCGGCCTCCATGGCCACTTCCATCACCCGCTCCTCCTCGAAGGTCCGGGGCACGGTGATGATCCCCTTGCGCTCGAACTGCCAACTCACTGCCCCGGGTTCGGCCATGCTGCCACCGTTCTTGTTGAACAGGTTGCGAATCTCCGCCCCGGTCCGGTTGCGGTTGTCCGACAGGCACTCGACGATCACGGCCACGCCGGCCGGGGCGTACCCCTCGTAGGCGATCGATTCGTAGCGGACGCCTTCGAGCTCCCCGGAGCCTCGCTTGATGGCACGTTCGATGGTGTCGATGGGCACCGACGCATCGCGTGCCTTTGCGTACATGGTCCGCAGGCTGGCATTGGCGGTCATGTCGCTCCCACCCTCGCGAGCGGCGACCTCCACTTGACGGATGATCTTGGCGAACACCTTTGCCCGAGCCGAGTCCTGCGCCCCCTTCCGGTACTTGGTGGTCGCCCATTTGGAGTGTCCCGACATCGGCTATCGCCTCTCCTCTTTGGTCATCTCCACGAACAGCTGATGAAGCCTACGGTCGCCGGTCAGTTCGGGATGGAACGAGGTGGTCAGCACTGACCCCTGACGGCAGACCACCGGTTGCCCGGGTCGGGCACCATCCCCACGGCCGCCGGACGGCGTGGGAGGCAGCGTAGCCAGCACCTCGACCCCGGGCCCGGCACGCTCGACCACCGGGGCCCGGATGAACACCGCGTGGACCGGGTCGCCTCCGATTCCGGACACCGCCAGATCGCACTCGAACGAGGCCCGTTGCCTGCCGTACCCGTTCCTGCGGATGGTCAGGTCGATCACCCCGAACCTCCGTTGGTCCCGTCGGCCGTCGAGCACCGAGGCAGCCAGCAGGATCATGCCGGCGCAGGTCCCGAACACCGGCAGGCCCTGCTCGAGCTGGGCGGCAAGGGGATCGAACAGTCCCGAGGACTCCAACAGCATGGACAGGGTGGTCGACTCGCCACCGGGGATGACCAGGCCCCGCAGCCCATCCAGGTCCTCCCGGTGGCGGACCGTGCGGACCAGGACACCGAGCGACTCGAGGGCGGCGACGTGCTCGCGTACGTCACCTTGGAGCGCGAGGACCCCCAGCGTCATCGACGACGAACCCGACACGACCGACCGTCGCGCCGGTCACCAACCACGCTCGGCCAGGTGGACGCCCAAGGAACCGATCTCCTGCCCGGCCATGGCCTCGCCCAGACCGGTGGAGACCTTGGCCACCAGGTCGGCGTCGCTGAAGTGGGCGGTCGCCTCGACGATGGCACGAGCCATCTGTGGCGGATTGCCGCTCTTGAAGATCCCCGACCCCACGAAGACCGCTTCGGCGCCCAGCTGCATGACCAGTGAGGCATCGGCCGGGGTGGCGATCCCACCGGCGCAGAACAGGGGCACTGGGAGCCGTCCCGTCTCGGCGATCTCCTGGACCAGCCCGATGGGGGCGGCCAGATCCTTCGCCCACCCGTAGCGCTCGGCCGAATCAGCCTCGGTCACCCGGCGGATGTCCCCGAGGATGGACCGCAGGTGCCGGACCGCCTCCACGATGTTGCCGGTGCCCGCCTCGCCCTTGGACCGGATCATCGCCGCCCCTTCAGAGATGCGACGCAGCGCCTCCCCCAGGTTGGTGGCACCGCACACGAAGGGCACCTGGTACGCCCACTTGTCGATGTGGTGGGCCTCGTCGGCCGGGGTGAGCACTTCGCTCTCGTCGATGTAGTCGACGCCCAAGGCCTCCAGCACCTGGGCCTCGGCAAAGTGCCCGATGCGGGCCTTGGCCATCACCGGCACGGTCACTGCGGCCTTGATCCCCTCGATCAGGGCCGGGTCGCTCATCCGGGCCACGCCGCCGTCACGTCGGATGTCGGCGGGCACCCGCTCCAGCGCCATCACCGCCACCGCCCCGGCGTCCTCGGCCACCTTGGCCTGCTCGGCGTCCACCACGTCCATGATCACGCCGCCGCGGAGCATCTCGGCCAGGCCCCGCTTCACCGTGAAGGTGCCCGTCGGACGGTCCGCACCAGGTGCTGGCAGGTCATTCGGGGAGTCGGCCATGGGACCATTCTACTCCCCGACTCCCCGAGCACCGCCCGAGCCGGGACGACCACTCACCCGGAGTTGTCGATCCCGGCTCGTCCGGTGCAGACCGCAATCCTCAGGACTGCAGGACCGCTTCGAGCTCGATCTCGATGTCCACCTTCTTGGCCACTACCAGGCCACCGGCCTCCATGACCGCCCCGAAGGAGACGTTGAAGTCGTCCCGGTTGATGGAGGTCGATCCGCTGAACCCGACCCGGAGGTTGCCGTAGGGGTCCTTCACCACGCCCTCGAGGGACACATCGAGGGTCACCGGCCGGGTCACGCCCCGGATGGTCAGGTCGCCCACGACCTTCCACTCCGTGGCCGAATCGGCGGTGATCGCCGTGCTGGTAAAGGTCCACGTCGGATGATTGGCGATATCGAAGAAGTCATCGGTGCGCAGGTGGTTGTCGCGATTCTCGTCACGGGTGTCCACGCTGTTGGCGTCGATGGTCAACGACACCTTCGAGTCCGTCGGGTCCTCGGCCAGCTCGAGCGACCCCTCGAACGTGCTGAACCGGCCACGCACCTTGGACACGGCCATGTGCCGGACGGCGAACCCGAGCTGGGTATGGGAGACATCGATGGCGTAGGTCCCCGCGGCCGGGTACTCCACTCCATTCACGGTCCTGCCGGCTGCTTCGCTCTGCGCTGTCATTTCCATTCCTCCTCGACCATCCCGCCGCTCCTGCGGCTCTATCTTGCTTGCACAATCAATTATATCCCAACATAGTTGCTTTCGCAAGTACCTCCCGGGATCAGGTAGCATGGAGACATGGGACGAACCACTGTCACCGACGACGGCCGGATGACCACCGTCGGCCTCCTCTTCGAATCGGCCGCCGGTCTGCGGCGCCTGTTCCAACGCCGCCTGGAGAACGAGCGCTCGTTGTCCAGCCAGTCGTTCGACGTCCTCATCCGCCTGGCCCGCACGCCCGGATCGGAGCTGCGAATGAGCGAGTTGGCCGCCCAGGCCTCGCTCACTCCCAGCGGCCTCACCCGCTCGGTGGATCGCCTTCAGGACCAGGGTCTGGTGGAGCGGCGAGTGTGCCCCGAAGATCGTCGCGGCGCGTTCGCCGTGCTGACTCCGTCCGGTCGGGAGTTGATGGACCGCGCCGTACCCGATCACCTCGCCCACGTCAACGAGGTGCTCAACGACGTCTTCACCGCCGACGAGGAGGCCACCCTCGCCGCCCTACTCCGCAAACTGCGCGACCACGTCTTGGACACCAACGCGGCATGTGGAATCACCCCAGAGGAGAACGACATCTGCCCCGACGCCGAGTAGGCCGGTCAGCGCAGGGACAGCGCGGCGGCTCGTACCAGGATGTCGTCGAGGTTGCCCTCCACCGGCCGGCCGGCCGGGAGACCGATCGTCGGGTCGATCCACAGCCAACGGGTGAGCGCTGCGGTCCGTCCCCGACCCGGGGGCCACGACGCTCCGGCGGCCGGTAGATCGACCATCACGTCCAGCGCCGAACGGATGCCAGGGGGGTAGCGGACCACGCCGGCAGCCCGTTGATCGGCCGAGAACTCACGTCCCCGCCCGATGAGCGAGTGCACCTTGTACGACCCCTTGGCGATGCCGCCCACCAGCGTCCACGGGAGGGCGGCGATCACCGCCACCCCGGACACCACCGTGTCGTGCCGTTTGACGTGCACCAACTCGTGGGCCAACACCCCTTCCAGTTCCACCAGTGTGAGGCAGCGGTCGAGGCCCGAGGTCACGATCAACCACGCCGTAGCCGGGTCACGGCCCAACGCCATGGCGTTGGGAACCGGGCTTTCCACCACGCAGATGGTCGGACGGGGAAGCCCCATGGTGGCGCAGAGCCCGTCGACCAGGTTGTGCAACCGGGGATGTTCCTGCTCATCACTCGGGCGCCCACCGACCGATCGCACCACGGCACCGGGGGCGAAGCGCCACAAGAAGAGTGACAACCCGCCGGCGACCACGATGAAGGATACGGCGGCAACCAGAGGAAGCCCGACGGCCACCAGCACCAGTGCGACGACTACACCGACGATGACACCTGGGAGGAGGCAGATCATGGCGGCCCGGCGGCGGTTGCCACGGACAGCCGCCGCCTCGTCGCTGCCGTCGGTGTGGCGATCGAGGGTCGTGGGTGCCGACGACCGCTCCTGCGACCGCGGCGCGGTTGCTCCCCGGGCCGGAGTGGCGTCACGGTTCGACCCAGCGGCGCGTGGCGACCCCGGGCCGGTGGGTCGCCTGCTGGCCGACGAACCGCGGTTCCGCCCCCCGCCCTTGCCGGCCGCCCCGGAACCACCGGCGCCACGACCCCCGGCGGCACCGGCCCCGGACCTGGCGTCGCCTCCGCTTCGGGAGCCGCCGCCGCCCTGGTTGGGGGTCCGGTTGCGATTCCGGTTCCGGTTGCGGTTCCGGTTCTGGTTCGCGGATCCACCGGATCCAGAGGCCGCCCCGCCCCTCGGCGCTTGGCGGCCGCCGTCGCCCGGTCCACGACCCGACGGCGCTGCCGGCCCCGAAGGCTGGGTGGGATCACTCATGGTCCGAGCAGTGTAGGGCCGCTCAGGCCCGCGCCGGGACCGTCGCCGAGCGGTACAACCCCTCGTACCACTGTGCCAGCCGCTCCATCGACCGACCATCGGCTCTCTCGGCGGCTGCCGACAGCCACCCATCCCGAGACCCGGTCGGACCGCCCCCCGGAGGCCCGGCCACCGCCAGCCGCCCGGCCAGCACACCCGACAGGGCCTCAGCCAACGATCGTCGGTCCGCGGGCGCGACCAGCACGGCATGCCCGTCGGCCGCATCCCGGTAGCCGTCGATGTCGCTCGCCACCACCACCGTCCGGGCCGCCATCGCCTCCAGCAGGACCACGCCGAACGACTCGCCGCCGAGCGACGGGGCGCACAACACATCGGCGGCCACCAGCCGGCGAACCTTCTCCTCTTCGGAGAGGACCCCGAGCCAGAAGATGTCGGCCGAGGGGGGGTGAAGGCGCCGAAGGGACTCGGTCAGCGGGCCGTCACCGGCGATCCAGAGCAACGGAGGCCTCGAGGTGGAGGGCCCGCGGGGAGGATCCGTGCGGAGGCTCTCGAAGGCGTCGAGCAGGGTCCGCAACCCCTTGCGCTCCTCGTGGCGGCCGAGGAAGAGGATGGTCGGGCGTTCGCTCGGCCATGGTTCGACGCCCTCGAATCGATCCACCTCGACACCGTTGAATCCGACCTCGTAGGAGCCACCCAAGGCGTCGAACGCGGTGGAGCGGGCGGCCTCGGATACGGCGGCCCGCACCGCGAACCGCCGTGCCAGCCGGCGGGCCAGTGGACCCAGCACCGTGTAGAGCGCGCTTCCCCCGCTCCTATGGAACGTGGCCACCAACGGGGGGACGTGACGCGCCACCAAGAGTCCGTAGGGAAGGCCCGGGGCGAACGGCTCGTGCACGTGGACCACATCGAACCCCATCGATTGCAGTGTGCGCAGGGCCCGCGCCGCTCCCACCGGGGAGATGGCGACCGGCGCCACCGATCCATTGGCCGGCAGCGAGACAGAGCCACCGGTGGACACCAGATCGATCCCTGCCGGTGCTCCCGTGGTGCCGTCGAGCGGGGCGAACACAGTGACCTGATGGTCCGACCTGGTGAGGGTACGAGCCAGTCCCAGCACCTGGCCCTGCACGCCACCGGGCCGCGAGAGGCTGAAGGGGCAGACCAGGGCGATGCGGAGTGCGGATGATGCCGACGGGTCGGGTGTTTCCACCAACCAGTCAGTCCATCATGGATCGGCGCTGGCGGCGCCGACTCCATTTGACGCCGTACATGGCATCGTCAGCCCTGCTCAACAGCTTGGACGGGTCGGTGTCGGCGTTGTCGGCGAACACTCCACCCACCGAGGCCAGCACGGTCAGGGTGCGGCCTTCGATCCGGTAGGGGCGGGCCAGGACATCGGAGATTCGCCCGGCGATCATGAGCATCTCCTCCTCCCCGCTGTCGATGTCGCAGACCACCACGAACTCGTCCCCGCCGAGGCGGGCGACGGTGTCGCTGGGTCGCACGATGCCCGACAGCCTGCGGGCGACGGCGATGAGCACGTCGTCGCCCACATCATGCCCGAGCACGTCGTTGATCTCCTTGAACTCGTCGAGGTCCAACAGGTAGACCGCCACCCCGGGCCGTCGGTCCGGCTCGGTCGGGTCCGGTGCCTCGGGCGTCAGCCGGGTCAGTCCGTCGATGGCCTCTTGCAACCGCTCGGCCAACAACGTTCGATTGGCCAGCCCGGTCAGTGGGTCGTGCAGGGCCAGCTCGGCCAGACGTTCCTCGTTGAGCTTCTGCTCGGTCACATCGTGCATGGCCACCACTGCGCCGAGCATCAATCCGTCGTCGTCGACCAGTGCCTGGCCATTGACGCTGACCTTGCGCCAGGTTCCGCCCTCGGACTCGAGGACGATCTCCACCTCGCGCAACTGCTCGCCCGACATGGCCCTGATCAGGGGATTCTCACGCGGAGCCATCGGCGTTCCGTCGGGCCTGCGAAGTCCGTGATCGGTAGGGATGCTCCCGATCGGGTCGTCCCCACCCTCGAGGCCATGGAGCTGTCGCGCCGCCGGGTTGAACACGGTGATGCGCCCCTCGGAATCGCAGGCCACGATCCCCTCCTCCAAGGTGTCGAGCAGCACCTGGAGGAACTGCTCCTCCCGCCGGAGCTCCGACCTCGATTGGCGCAGGGCGCTGATGTCGCTGAACGAACCCACCGCACCGCTGATCCTGCCATCGCCCCCTGCCATGGCCCGGGCGTTGGCCCGGATCCACATCGGGGCCTTCCCGGCACGCCGCACCCCGAAGATGATCCCGACGAATCGCCGGCCACTACGCAGACTGGCCAGGATCGGATGGTCGCGGTCGTCGACCGGCTCCCCCTCTACATCGACGATCTCGAGTCCGTTGGCCCTGCCGGCAACCAACAGGTCCTCGAGGCGGCGGCCGATCAGCCGCACCCGGGGAGCCTCGAACATCACTTCGAAGGCCTCGTTGACCTGGATGACCGTGCCATCCGGACCGACCATGATCACGCCATCGGCCAACGACTCGATGATGGTGGCTTGGCCCTGGTCCACCTCGCGGACCCTCTGCTCGAGGTGTCTCCGCTCACTGATGTCGCGGATGTTGACGACGATCCCTCCGATCGGGTCGTCCAGATGATTGGCCGCCACCACGTCGAGGTCGATCGGTGTCCCGTCAGCCCTCACCGTGCGCATCTCCAGGGACACCGACAGCCGGCGTCTCGCCACCAGGTCTCTGAAGAGGGCGCGAACCGGCTCAATGCTCAGCGAGTCGAAGAGCCCGAATGCGTCGAGGCCGACGACGTTGCTGATGTCGTACCCGAACAGTCGCTCCGCCGAAGCACTGACAAAGATGAACCGGCCGGTGGCGTCGATCACCGCCACCACGTCGAACTCGTGCTCGGTCAGCGTGTGGAAGCGAGGCTCACCCACCGTTTCGGCGCCGTCGGTGGTCGACAGATCGGGGACGGGAAGCGACGGGACCGGACGGTGGGGGGTCGGTTGGTTCATGACCACCGAAGGCCCAAGTGCCTCGAACTGGGCGTCACCGGGCAAGGGTCTGTTCTCGAACTTGGTCACGTCGACGCCCCGGGACGATCGGCCAGCCATAGGGGCTGGAAGAGATGCCACTGCTCGGGAGCACGGCGGATCAGTCCCTCGAACCGGGTGGCGATCGCCTGGGTGAGCCGAGCCACGTCCTGCCGGAAGGGCCCCCGTCGAGTCGTGTCCAGCGGTGGTTCCACAACGGCGCGGTGGTCCGGGCCGGGACCGCTGTAGACGGCACCGGTGACCAGTTGCGCGCCGGTGCGGAGGGCGAGGGTGGCCGGCCCCGCCGGCATGGTGGTCGCCTCACCGAAGAACTCCACCTCGATCCCGTTCCCAGCCAGGTCACGATCGCTCAGGAGACCGACCAGCCCGCCTCGCCGCAGGGTGGAGACGATCGAACTCCCCGATGATCCATCGAGCGGCACGATGGTCAGGCCCATGGCGGCCCGCTGCTCGACCATGAATTCGAAGAGCTCGGGTGGTTCGAGGCGTTCGGCCACCGATGTCATCGGCATGTCCTGCGTGGCCAGAAAAGCGCCCCCATATTCCCAACTCCCGACATGTGGCAGTGCCATGATGACGCCCTTTCCGGCTGCCATCCCCTCCACTAGATACTCGAGGCCCTCGACGAGGGTCTGCTGCTCGACTTCGATCGGTGACGTACCCCCGAGCCGGGCCCCTTCAACCCAATACCGAGCGTAGGCCCGAAAGGACCGACGTGCCCACCGATCGACGATGGGGCCGTCGTCCGGTCCGGCCCCCAACACCCGGCGCAGGTTGGTCGACACCATCGCCCGGTGCTCGGTGCGCACCCTGAACGCCACGTCCCCGGCCACGGAGGCTACGCCGAGCGCCAACGGCTCGGGCAGCGCGGCGAGGCACCGACCCAGTGTTGTATACGTGCGTAAGACCGCCTGTGCCTTGTTCACGAGCCCTCGTTCTCGATTCGACTACTTGCCCGGTGGGCTCAGAGGTGACGCCGACCGGTTCGCAATCGGTTTCCCTGTCGAGCGTGACGGGCGCGCCAAGCCCGGCCCGAGCGACTGGACAGCTCGCCCTGGCGGCGGGCCCGCCACCGGGATGGGGTGGTCGACGACTTGCGACCTCCCGAGCGCGTGGCCGTGCGCGGCCGACGGTGACGTCGTTGCGTGGCCGGCGGTACCGGAGCCTCGGCGAGTCGCCACACCTTGGCGAACCGCCCGAGGGCGGTGGCCATGGTCAGGGCCAGCATGACCCACAGGACCGGCACCAGGAACGCCGCCGACAGGAACCCGATGCCCAGCAGGATCATCCGTTCGGCCCGCTCCATCAGCCCGCCCTTGGCCGAGATGCCCAGTGACTCGGCCTTGGCCCGCTGATAGGAGACCAGGGAGGTGGCGCCGAGGACGGCAAACGGCAACAGGACCAGATGGCCGGAGTGGGTGCCAACCAGATACCAGGCCACACCCCCGAGGATGAGCGCGTCGGCCACCCGGTCGGTCACCGAGTCGAAGAAGGCTCCCCGCACCGAGGAGGTCCCCGATGCCTTGGCCACCGGCCCGTCCAACAGGTCGTGGAGACCGGTGAGGATCAACAGCACGATGGCCAGGTGGAGATGGCCGGTAGCTACGGCGACCGCGGTGGCGCTGGCCGATACCAGCCCGGTGGCGGTGAGCATGTCCGCGGTGACACCCCACTGCTGCAGCCTGCGGCCGACGGGACCTGTGCCCCGGTCAACCGTGCCGCGCCATCGACCGTCGAACATGCCGTTTCCTCCAGAAGGCTCACCCAAACCCTACCATCCGCTAGCTGAAGTAAGCGGTTGGCGATACCGGCTCCTCCGAGGCTGATCGTCCTGCTCCGACCACCCTGTCCGCGGCCACCGGCCAGCTACGGCCAGGGTCAACCCGGGCGGCCCGGTGCCGCCACCGGGGACGCATCGGCGGCCGTTTCTGGACGGTGGACCAACCGGCGGCGGGCCTCGGAGACCACCCAGATGGCCAGGACGGCCGCGCCCCCGAGGACCAGCGAATTCGCCCCCACGTAGGAGAGTGGGGCGCGTCGCACCCACAGGTAGGGGGCTGCCACCCCCAGGGCGACCAGCACGCCCAGCGACCAGGCCACGGCCCGGTGCACCCGCCACACCGACACCGCCGCCACCGGCGCCAGCGCCAACCAAGACCAGTGGTGGGACCATGACACCGGGCTGATGAGCACCTCGGTGAGAGCCAACACGATGACCGCCTCCGCCGTCCGGGCCCCCTCGACCAACCAGCGGGTGAGCACGACACCGCCGATCAGGGTGGCCAGAGACAGCGTCAGCCACACGGCGGTACCCACATGGCCCCCATCGAACGGCGGTCGGTGGACCATCCCGTTCCATGACTGATTGCTGACGTTGCCCAGCTTGCCGGTCCGTCCGGCGTCGGTGACCTCGTGGAACCAGTAGCGGTCGGAGTCCCCGGGGAGGACCGCCCAGCTGACCGCGGTGACCCCGATGAACACGCCGACACCACGGAGCAGCGAGCGCCACTCCCTGGCCACGGCGAAGTACGCCAGAAACACCAAGGGGGTGAGCTTGATCGCGGCAGCCAGGCCGACCAGCGCGCCCCGCCACGGTGGCCGCACCCGGGCGAGGTCGGCAACCACCATCAGCAACAGGATCACGTTGATCTGGCTGTAGTCGAAGTTGCTGCGCACCGGCTCCAGGGCCAGGGTGGCCACGCCGCACACCAGCCCCGCCACCGCCCATGCCCGGCGGGGTGGGGTGGCGAAGGCAGTGGTGACCATGAGGGTGAAGGCGCCGACCAGACAGACTGCGCTGATCGACCACCAGAGCGTCTCGACCAACCCGAGCGAGCCGAAGGAGAGCGGGCTCAAGGCCAGCAAGGCGAACGGGGTGTAGGTGAAGGGCAACTGGTTGGCCGTGAAGTCGGCGGTAAAGGGTGAGCCACCATGGAAGAGCGAGCTCCCGGCAGCCCGGTAGACGCGTAGGTCGAGGTGCCACGATGCTCCGAAATGCACCACGTAGAGGCCCGAGATCACCCACACCGCGGCGGCACCCAGGGCGATGACAGCAGTGGGGGTGCGTTGGATCCGCGTCAGCACGACCGGATGCGCTCCTGCCGGCCCCGGCCCCGGCTCAGGCCCCAGCTCAGGCCCCAGTCCTGCTCCGCATTCCGGTCCAGAACGGTGCTCGCCGGGGCCGCCACACCCATGCGACCAGGCGTGGCGCATCGGACCATTGGCGAGAAGTTAGCCGCCGGCCACAGACGCATGGGCGACTCGGCGCGTCGCACGGTGCGAGGCCCGGCGCCCTCGGGATACTCGCTCTGCCCGGTGGGGCCCTACAGCGCCAGCGGCCTGCTCGGGGCCATGATCAGGTCCGGGTCAGCCTTCCAATCGACCCCGGGCACATCGATGTAGAGCTCGACCTCGTTGCCATCGGGATCGAGGATATAGAGACTGTGGGTCACCGTGTGGTCGCTCGCGCCCACGACGGGTACGTTGGTCTCCTCCAATCGCTTGACCACCTCGCGCAGTTCGTCGTCCGAGTCACCGACCTTGAGGCCGAAGTGATAGAGGCCCACGTGCCTGCCCTGCGGCAGCGGTGCCGCCCCCTCCCCCACCTCGATCAACAGGAGCTCATGGTGGGTCCGACCCGAGGAGAATGCGGCCACGGGAGCGCCGCTTCCTGCAGGGACTACCGACTCCCACCCGAGGACGTCCCCGTAGAAGGCAGCCGAACGCTTGACGTCCCGCACATAGAGCACCAGGTGCCCGAGTTCTTTCACGCTCATCGTTCGTCACCACCTCCCTTGTTCTCGACAACACCGGATGGACAACACCAGGTGGCGACCCTCAACACCGGATGCGACCCTTCCACCGTAAACACCGGTCGGAGGCCTTCGATTCCTGACCGGGGTGACCAGGCGCCACCGGATCCGGCGGGCTCAATCGGGCCACGCCCGGTGCAGGCGCTCCCAGGTGGCGGCCAACGCTTCGGGGAGCACTCGCACCCCGGCCACCGCGGTCATGAAGTTGGTGTCCCCCAGCCACCGGGGTACTGCGTGGAGGTGGAGATGACGAGGGATGCCCGCGCCCGCCGCCCGGCCCAGATTGGCGCCGAGGTTGACCCCCTCCGAGCCGAGCGCGGCCTCGAGGGCGGCCACCCCCTTGCGGATCGCCGACCAGAGCTCGGACCCCTCGTCCTCACGCAGGTCGGCCAGTGAGCCGATATGCCGTGCCGGAACCGCCATCAGGTGCCCACTGGCATAGGGGTAGGCATTGAGGACGACGTAGGTGCTGCCACCGCGCCAGAGCACACCGTTGTCGGCTGACGGGGGCCCGCTGGCGGCGATCCGGCAGAAGACACAGTGACTGGGATCGTCAGATGGGAGGGGCGCTGCCGACGCCGGGTCGGTCGGGTGGGCCGAGGTGACCGAGGTGATGTAGTCGCTGCGCCAACCGGCCCAGAGGGTGTCGAGGGTCACGAGGGTTCGGGGAGCCGGCGCTCGGCGATCTCACGTTCGAGCATCTCGGTGAATGCGGTGAGCTCCACGCCGCGCTCGGGTCGGTCGCCACCCCTACGGTTCACCCCGACGGTGCCCGCTTTCACGTCGTCGTCCCCGACCACCAGGATGTAGGGGATCTTCAATACCTTGGCCTTGCCGACCCGGGGCTTGAGCGGCTCATCAGCCGGGTCCACCGACACCCGTGCACCGATGGCGCGAAGCCGATCGGCCACCTTGTGGGCGTACTCCTCGTGGTCGTCGCGCACGCCCAGCACCCGGACCTGCTCCGGTGACAGCCAGGTGGGGAGGGCGCCGGCGTAGTGCTCGAGGAGTATGGCGAAGAACCGCTCGACCGAGCCGAACAGTGCCCGGTGGATCATGATCGGGCGATGCCGGCCGTTGTCGGCCCCGACATACTCCATGTCGAAGCGCTGGGGCTCTTGGAAATCGAGCTGGATGGTCGACATCTGGTGGGTCCTACCGATGGCGTCGCGGGCCTGCACCGATATCTTCGGGCCATAGAAGGCGCCGCCGCCCTCGTCGAGCACAAGGTCCAGGTCCATCCCCATCGCCGCCTCCCGGAGGGCCTCGGTGGCCTCGTCCCACTCGTCGATGGTTCCGACCGCCTTGTCCTCGGGTCGGGTGGACAACTCGAGGTAGAAGTCCTCGAGCCCGAAGTCGCGCAGGAGCGAGAGCACGAAGGACATCGTGGAGCGAAGCTCGTCGGCCATCTGCTCTCGGGTGCAGAAGATATGGGCGTCGTCCTGGGTCATGCCACGCACCCGGGTCAGCCCGTGGACCACGCCCGACTTCTCGTATCGATACACGCTGCCGAACTCGAAGAGGCGGATCGGGAACTCGCGGTAGGAACGCTGCCGGCTCTTGACGATCAGGATGTGAAATGGGCAGTTCATCGGCTTGAGGTAGTACTGCTGCCCGCCGTCGACCTCCATGGGCGGGAACATCCCCTCGGCGAACCAGTCGAGATGGCCCGAGGTCTCGAACAACTCCGCCTTGGTGATGTGGGGTGTGTAGACGAACTCATAGCCGGCCGCCTCGTGGCGCTGGCGCGAATACTCCTCCATCACCCGGCGGACGATGCCGCCCTTGGGATGGAACACGGCCAGGCCCGATCCGATCTCGTCCGGGAAGGAGAAGAGGTCCAACTCAGCGCCGAGCTTGCGGTGGTCGCGGCGCTCTGCCTCCTCCAATCGGTGCAAGTGGGCAGCCAGGGCCTTCTCCGACTCCCATGCCGTCCCGTAGATGCGTTGGAGCTGTTGGCGCTTCTCGTCCCCGCGCCAGTAGGCCCCGGCCACCCGCATCAGGGCGAAGTGACCGAGTCGGCTGGTGGAGGGGACATGGGGCCCGAGGCACAGATCGATGAACGCCGGTGAGTTCCAGTAGGTGGAGACGTGGCCGGTGGAGGCCTCCCCGACGGTGGCGTCCACCTCGTCGTGGCCGGCGCCGACCGCCTCGATGATCTCCCGCTTGAAGGGCTGGTCCTCGAAGAGGGAGAGCCCCCGGTCGATGGTGTGCTCGTGACGGATGAACGGCTGGTCCTCGGCCATGATCTCGCGCATGGTGGCCTCGATGCGCCCGAGGTCGTCGTCGCTGAAGTGGGACCCACCGGGGAGCTCGAAGTCGTAGTAGAAGCCGTCCTCGATGACCGGGCCGATGGCGTAGTGGGCACCCGGCCACAGCCGCAGCACCGCCTGGGCGAGCACGTGGGCAGTGGAGTGGCGAAGCACCGCCCGACCGGCATCGGAATCGGCGGTGATCACCGTCAGTTCGGTGCCGTCGGGGACTGGGGCGGCCAGGTCGACCTCGGCGCCGTCGAAGGTGGCGGCCACCGCCGCCTTGGCCAAGCGGGAGCCGATGGACTCGGCGACCCCCATGGCGGTCGTACCCTCGTCGAGTTCCTTGGTGGACCCATCAGGAAGTCGAACAACGACGGCTGCCATGGAATTGCCTTTCTCCAGCTCTTCGGCGGGTGCAGGGCGGTGCCCGGCCCGAGACCGATCGGAGACCGGTTCGACCACCCGCCTCCGGGTTGACGGAACTACAGGGTAACGCCCAACAGCGCCGCCCCTTGGACCACCGGACGTCCCGACGCCGCCTGGTCATCGAGCGCGCCGAGCGCGCCCGGTGAGTCCAGATCATCGTCGAGGTGCTGTCGGACCAAGGTGAGACCGAGATCCTCGCCGGTCCCGGCGATCGACCCCGGGACCGGCGCTCGGGGGGCGGACCGCCAGGCCTCCAATCGACGGGCAGCCCGGGGCATGTCCTCGCCGGTCCACTCCCAATCGGGGCGATAGTGGTGGTCGAGCAAGGCCAAGCGGACCGCGATGGGCTCCCACTCCTTCAGCAACTCGGCCACGAACACCAGGTTGCCGAGGGACTTGGACATCTTGGTCCCGTCCAACCCGACCAGCCCGACATGGAGCCAGTGCCGGACGAAGGGTCGACCGGTGACCGACTCGGACTGTGCCGTCTCACTCTCATGATGAGGGAAGACGAGATCGCGGCCACCGCCGTGGACGTCGAGGGTCTCGCCCAGTTCGCGGAGGGCGAGTGCCGAGCACTCGATGTGCCAACCGGGCCGGCCGGGGCCCCACCGCGACTCCCACGACGGCTCGTCGGGGAGCGAGGGCTGCCACAGGACGAAGTCGAGGGGATGACGCTTGTTCGGATCATCGGGTCTCCCGCCGTGCTCGGCGGCCATGGCCAGCATCGTCGCCGGGTCGAGATGACTCAGCTCGCCGAACGCCTCGAAGGTGGTGACGTCGAAGTAGACCGCTCCACCGGCCTGATAGGCGTGACCGGATTCGAGCACCGAGCCGATGAGGGTGAGGATCTCGGCGATGGCCGAGGTGGCCCGGGGTTCCGACCATGCGGGGATCAGGCCCAGGGCCGCCATGTCCGAATCGAACCGGGCGATCTCCTCGGCGGCAAGGTCGAGGTAGTGGACGCCCAGCTCGCGCGCCTTGCGCAGGATGTCGTCGTCGACATCGGTCACGTTGCGGACGCACCTCGTCTCGTGCCCGAGGTCGCGCAGCCGGCGCTGGAGGATGTCGAAGGTGAGGTACACCTGGGCGTGGCCGAGGTGGGCGGAGTCGTACGGAGTGATCCCGCACGAGTACAGGGTGACCACCGGCCCGCACTCCAGCGGGACCACCTCCCGTCGCGCCGTGTCGTAGAGCCGCACGGAGGGTCGCTCGCTCACCACGTCAGTGTTCCACCCGCTCAGCGATCGCCGAACCCGGCCAACTGCACCGTGGTGTGCACCTTGTGGCGAATGTTCACGGTGATGAGCACGGCCGTGAACGCCTCGATGGGAGCGGCCTGGGCGAGGCTCCCGGCATCGATGCCCCGCAGTCCCTCGATGCGGTCGATCAACGCCACGGTGAGCGCCGTGGCCTCGGCATGGTCGGAACAGACCATCACGTCGCCAGCGATCGGCGTGGTCAGTGTCTCCATCTCGGTGGCCGGCAGGTGGTGGAAGGAGGCCGACACCAGGGACTCGGGAAGGACCGCCTGGATCGACGCCGCCACCGATCCGCGGGGCGGGAGCAGGGCAAGGAACTCCCTCCCCTCCTTGACCAGGGCATTGGCCATCGAGATCACCACCTTGCCGGACAGCGCCGGTGCCAGCGGCTTGACGGTGGGGACGGCGCTGTCCCAGGGAGTGGCCACGACCACCACCTCGCACCCGGCCGCTTCCTCGTTGGAGACCCCGGTGATCGACAGGTGGTGCTCGGGCCACGACTCGACGAGGCCGGCGGCGATGGATCGGGACCGCGTCGGGTCACGCGAACCGATGACCGTCCGGTCACCGGCAGCGGCAAGGCGAACGGCAAGACCCCTCCCCGCCGGGCCCGTCCCCCCCACAATTCCGATTTGCATGCTCCCCACCCTTGCACACGCAACCATTCCAGCCGAACTGGGGGTTGACAGTATCCTGACTCGCACATGGGACTACTCGAGGGAAAACGGATTCTGGTTACCGGCGTGCTGACCGACGCGTCGCTGGCGTTCGCGGTGGCCCGCGTCGCCCAGGACGAAGGGGCCGAGGTGGTGCTGAGTGGAGCCGGTCGGGGGCTGTCGCTCACCAAGCGCACCGCCCGCAAGCTCCCCGTCGAGGCCGATGTGCTGGAGATCGACGTGACCGAGCCCGCTCAGTTGGCGGCGGCGGCGGACACCCTCGCCACACGCTGGGATCGGATGGACGGGATGCTCCATGCCATCGGGTACGCCCCGCCCGAGTGCCTAGGGGGCGACATGTTCCAGGCGGAGTGGGAGCAGGTCCAAGTGGCGCTCCACGTCTCGGCCTACTCGCTCAAGGCATTGGTGGGCGCATTCCGACCCCTGTTGGCCGCGGCCGGAGGCAGTGGGCCGGGCGCGTCGGTGGTCGGCCTCGACTTCGATGCCACCGTGGCCTGGCCCGCCTACGACTGGATGGGAGTCTCCAAGGCAGCCCTGGAGTCGCTGTCCCGCTATCTGGCGCGTGACCTCGGCGCCGACAGGATCCGGGTCAACCTGGTGGCGGCCGGACCGGTCAAGACGTTGGCCGCCAAGTCGATCCCCGGGTTCAATACCTTCGAGGACACCTGGTCGGAGCGGGCACCGCTGGGCTGGGACGTGTCCGACGCCGACGTGGTCGCTCGAGCCTGTGTGGCCCTGTTCTCCGACCTGCTGCCGATGACCACCGGCGAGATCATCCACGTCGATGGCGGCGTGCACGCGGTGGGTGCTTGATGTCGTCCGCCCCCGACGGTGGCCACCTGGCCCCCACCGACGCACTGAGGAGCTGCCATGTTGACGGCCGGTGAGCTGAAGGAACGCATCGCCGAGTACGTCGAGGTCATCAATTCGCGCCACCCCAAGGCGATTGCCGACCTCTTCGCCGAGGACGCCATCCAGGCCGATCCGGCGTCCAACCCGGCGAACGTGGGGCGCCCGGCCATCCTCGCCTTCTTCGAGAACAGCGTGGCTGCCTCCGACGCGTGGACCTTTACGGCCAAGGCGGTGCACACCTGTGCCGACCACGTGGCCATCGACTTCTCCATCGAGGTGGAGACCGGCGGCGCCACCATGACCATCGACGGCATCGAGGTGTTCGTTGTGGGCGCCGATGGTCTGTTCACGTCGGTGCACGCCTACTGGGACGATGCCGACCTCTCCTTCGCCTAGGAGCGACGGCCACCACATGCCCGGTCACGAGAGATCCGACGCCGCCGTCCAGGTGGCAAACCTCATCGCCCGGTACGCCGAGCTGATCGACGCCGGCGACTTCGACGGGCTGGCCGCCCTGCTCGGCGATGCCGGGGTGGGCGCGGGTGACAGTCCATCCCTGCTCACCGGGAAGGAAGCCCTGCGAAAGCTGTTCGTGGCCACCACACGGCTCTACCCGGACGGGACTCCCGGCACCAAGCATGTGACCACCAACCTGATCATCGAGATCGACGAAGAAGCAGTCGGCGCCGCGGCCCGCTCCTACTTCACCGTCCTCCAGGCCGTGCCCGGTCTCCCCCTGCAGCCCATTCTCGCCGGTCGCTACCGCGACCGGTTCGAACGAACCGGGGCTGAGTGGCGGTTCTCCGAGCGTCGTTACCTGATCGACCTGGTCGGCGACGTGAGCCAGCACATGCTCACTGGCCTTCCGTCGTAGTCGGCACCGGCCCGGCACGTCCCAACGCCGCCAGCTGCGGCAGGATCCTCGGCGCCAGATAGGGACCAGCGGCCGGGGTGGTGTGGACGCCGTCGCCCAGTCGCATCACCTTCCCGTCGATCGTCCACGTGAAATGGCCGTCCGGGTCGAGGTACTTGTTTAGTGGCACCACCGAGACCACCCCAGGATGCTGGGAGGCCACCTGCTCGATGAGCCTGTTGAGCACGTTCACCCGGGCCGGCATGTCCTCATCCCAGGGTTGTCCGTCGAGTTGCTCCCCGGTATCGAAGTACGGCGACGTCATCAGTGCCACGCGGGCGCCCTCGGAGCTGAGGACGGACACCGCCTTCTCCAGCTGCGCCGTCTCATAGGCATCGAACGACGGCTGCCCCAGGTGCTGCCACCGACCTTGGTAGAAGCGGTCCATGCAGTCCCACCAGCCGATGATCAGGGCGACGACCTGGGGGTGCAGTGTGTCGACGTCGTTCTGCCACAGCGTCGGCCAGGTGGAACAAGGGGCCAGGGAATTGGTAGGCGTGCCGTGCAGGTTGTAGGGCTGGGGGGTGGCCAGCCCGCAGCCGGACATCGAACGGCCACCGATGGTGATCCCGTAGCGGGCCTCGTAGGGCGCCATTCCGTACCCCACGTAGAGGGAGAGCGAGTCCCCGACGAACAGCACTCGGAGCCGGTTGGGTTGCTTGGGGAAGGTGAAGGCGTAGAACGCCTCGCGCTGGGCGACGGTGGAGTTGGGCCCGGGGCCGGGCTGGGCCGCGATGGTGGTGACCACCAGCACGGCGACCACCGCCACCACCCCGACGGGCACCCAGGCCCATGATCGCCAGGTCCCGAAGGTCATCTGGCGGATCGGGGTCTCCACCAGGTACCACGAAAGGACGGCGATCACGAAGGTGGCCACGAAGCGCAGCGCGAACAGGCGGTAGTCCTCCAGTCCGGTCCGGGCGTGGTTGAGGACCAGGAACACGGGCCAGTGCCAGAGGTAGAGGCCGTAGGAGATCCTCCCGATGAAGGTGAGGGGTCGCACCGACAGGATGCGGGACGGGATGCCATTCGGGGCCAGGGTCACCCCGACGATGACCAGGGCGATCATCAGGTCGGCCAGCAGGAAGCCACCTCGATAGGGAAGCGACGTGCTCCCGTTGATCTTCGACCACTCCCAGGCGAAGACGGCGGCGGCGATCACCGCCATCGAGGAGAACCCGACCCGGGCCCGCCCGCCGGTCGCCGCGCCTCGCCCGGTGAGCAGGATCCCGCATGCTGCTCCCACCAGTATGTCCTGGGCCCTGGTGTCCGTCCCGTAGTACAGGCGGCTCGGGTCCATGCCCGGATGGAAGAGCAGCGCCATCTCGGTGGCCGACGCCAGCACGCCGAGCACGGTGACCACCAGCAGGACCCGCGGCGACCGCGACAGCTTGAGGACGCCGAGGACGACCAGCGGCCACACGATGTAGAACTGCTCCTCGATGGCCAGGGTCCACGTGTGCAGCAGTGGGGACAGCTCCGACACCTGTACGAAGTAGCTCTGGCCGGTGATGATCTGGTGCCAGTTGCTGAAGTAGAACAGCGTGCTGAGGCCATCGCCGAGGAGCGACGACTGGGTCCCGCTGGGGGCGAACAGCAACGCGTACAGCCCGATGGCCCCGAGCAGCACGAAGAGGGCGGGCAGCAGGCGGCGGGCCCGACGAGCCCAAAAGGCACGAAGGCGAATGGTTCCTGATCGGGTCCACTCCTTCATCAGAAGCAGGGTGATGAGGAACCCGCTGAGCACGAAGAACACGTTCACCGAGATGATCCCGCCGGCCGCCCATGCGAATCCACCGTGATTGAACATGATGCCCAGGATCGAGACCGCCCGGATCCCGTCCAGCGCGGGCATGTAGGTCAGCTGGGTCCCGACTCCAAGGGGAGGGCGCTCCCTATCCTGTGCGCGCACGACCACCTCCGGCTGACCAACGGGAACCTCGACTACGAGCCGGCTGCATCCTCGACCCTTCCGTTCACCCGACAGTCACCTGGGCCTCTCCCCCATGGACCGGGTACGTGCGCCCCCGGCCGTGGCCGGTAGAGACGGTAGTGCATCCCCCACGGGACCATGGGGCACCGCCGACCGGGGGCGAAGGCACTGCCCTGGCCTCCGGGACTCGCTCGGAGGGGGTCGGTAGCGACGGCAGCCGGGCTCCCCGCCTTGACCAATCAGCACGCCGAACCCTACGTTCGCTCAGGTTCGAACAAGAGCGGGGGATGCCATGGGACGACTCGATGATGCGGTTGCCTTCGTGACCGGCGCGGGATCGGGGATCGGCGCCGCCTGTGCCGAACGGCTGCACGCCGATGGCGCGGTGGTGGTCACCGCTGACGTCGCCGTTGGGGTCGACCACGTCCTCGACGTGCGCGACGAGGGCGCGGTCGCAGCCGCCCTCGGTTCGCTCGTCACCGAGCACGGCCACCTCGACGTGGTGGTCAACGCCGCCGGGGTGGCCGGGGGTGGACCGGTCCACCTTCTCGAGGAAGACGAATGGGACCGGGTCGTCGACGTCAACCTGAAGGGGACCTTCCTCGTGAACAAGCACAGTTCCATCCACATGCTCGCCCAGGGTTCGGGATCGATCATCAACATCGCCAGCATCGAAGGTCTCGAGGGGACCGAGGGGGGAAGCGCGTACAACGCGTCCAAAGGTGGCGTGGTCATGCTCACCAAGAGCATGGCCATCGACTACGGGCGGCGGGGAATCCGGGTGAACTGCATCTGTCCTGGGGGGATCGACACGCCGATGCTGCGGTCGATCACCGACGCCGACGGAATGGACCTGTATCGCGAGCGACTCCGCGACGAGCACCTGCTCGGTCGCTTCGGGCGTCCCTCGGAGATCGCCGCTGCGGCGGCGTTCCTCGCCTCCGACGATGCCTCCTTCGTCACCGGGCATGCCCTGGTCGTCGACGGGGGGTTCACCGCCGGACTGCGGGTCGGCCTGCTCGAACAGATGGGGATGTAGTCCGGTGCACCGGCGATCCCCGGCCCGTGGGCCGCACCCATGCCAGGCGTGAGGACACTGGACGGGCCCGAGGCGGCGCGCACGCTGCGGGACGTCACCGCTGAGGAGTCCGCAGACTCGGAGCACCGACGCACGCTCAACGAGCGGACCGTCAACGCCTTGTGGGAGAGCGGGCTCATGCAGTGGTGCAACCCGCGGGAGGCGGGTGGGAGCGAACCGGCCTTTCCGGAGATGATCGACACCTGGATCGAGCTTGCCTGGCAGGACGGATCACTGGGCTGGATCGGCATCGCCAACCTGCCGTCGGCGGCGGCCTGTGCCGCCTATCAGCCCGACGAGGGATTCGACGAGGTGTTCACCCGAAACGCCAACCGGGTGACTGCCGGTGGCCAGTTCTTCCCCAACGGGCTGGGAGAGACGCTCGATGACGGCTATCGCCTCACGGGTGCGTGGAACTTCGGCTCGGGGACCGGTCATTCCCAGTACGTGGCCGCCGGCTTCATCCCCACCGTCGACGGTCAGATGGTCGTCGGTGCAGACGGCATCCCACCCCTGATGGTGGCGGTGATCCCCCGAGACGAGATCGTGTTCACCGATGGCTGGCACGTGCAGGGACTCCGGGGGACCGGATCGTACGACTACAACGTGTCCGAACTGTTCGTCCCCCGCTACCGCACCTTCGAGTTGTTCTGCCGCACCCCCGAACGAGGCGGGTCACCGGCGTTCCGGATGGGATTGATGCCGATCACCGCCGCCGGGCATGCCTCGTGGGCCCTCGGCGTGGCCAAGAGCATGATCGACGATGTCACCGAGCTGGCCCTGACCAAGGTGAGGATGGGCGACGACGCATCCATCGCTCACCGCACCAGCTTCCAGCGCAACCTGGCCCACCACTCGGCCATGTGGAAGGCCACCAGGCTCCTGGTCGTCTCCACCTTCGGTGAGGTCGAGGAAGCGGTGCGTCGTGGCGGGGAGCTGACCCCCACCATGCGCGCCGACATGCGGGTGGCGGCCACCTACGCCACGGAGTCCTCCCGCGAGATCGTGCACTGGGCCCACCTGGCCGGGGGCACCACCGCCATCCGGGAGGGCAGCCGGCTCGAACGGGCGTTCCGCGATATGTACGCGGGCACCCAGCATGTGTTCATCGGCGAGAAGACCTACACCGACAGCGCCCAGATCTATCTGGGCCTCATCGACGACCAACTCGGGTTGTGAGCGACGGAACCGGGGGACGGGGACGCCCGCCGGTCCACCGCCCCAGCCCGGCACCGTCCGGTCAGAGCTGCATCGCCTTCGTCTCGAGGTACTCGTCCAAGCCAAAGGACCCGAACTCCCGGCCGTTGCCCGACTGCTTGTAACCGCCGAACGGTGCCATCGGGTTGAATCCCCCACCGTTGACCTCGACCTGGCCGGTCCGCAGCCGACGGGCAACCGCCTTGGCCCGATCGGGATCGCTGGACCACACCCCCCCGGCCAGTCCGTACTCGGTGTCGTTGGCGATGTCGATCGCCTCTTCTTCCGTGTCGTAGGGAATGATCGACAGCACCGGACCGAAGATCTCGTCCCGGGCGATGGTCATGTCGCGGGTGACCGAGGAGAACACCGTCGGCCTCACGAAGTACCCCTTATCCAGACCCGCGGGTGCCTCGGCACCACCGGTCAGCAAGGTGGCGCCCTCCCCCACTCCCTTCTCGATGTAATTGCGCACGCGATCCCGTTGGACCGCGGACACCAACGGCCCCAGCCGGGTCTCGCCGTCGAAGGGATCGCCGGCGGTGAACGACTCGGCCGTGGTGGTGGCCAGGGCCTCCACCTCCGAGAGCCGGTCGCGGGGAACCAGCATCCGGGTCAGCGCGCTGCAGGTCTGACCGGAGTTGATGTAGCACTTGTTGACGCCGTCGGGGACCGCGGTAGCCAGGTCGGCGTCGTCGAGGATCACATTTGCCGATTTGCCACCCAACTCCAGCGCGACCCGCTTGACGGTGGCCGCGGCCACCTCGGCGACCCGCTTGCCGGCACGGGTGGAGCCGGTGAACGAGACCATGTCCACATCCCGGTGGGCGGCAATGGCCTCTCCCACAACCGGTCCGAAGCCGGAGACCAGGTTGAACACGCCGGCAGGAAGACCCACCTCCTCGAAGATGTCGCACAGGACGAAGGCGTTCAGTGGAGCCACCTCGCTCGGCTTGAGCGCCACGGTGCAACCGGCGGCCAAGGCCGGCGCCACCTTGGCGGCGATCTGATGGAGCGGATAGTTCCAGGGGGTGATGGCACCCACCACGCCGATCGGCTCGCGCACGACGAGCGAGTTGCCCACGGTCTGCTCCCAGGTGAAGCCGGCGGTTACCTGCGCCATGGAACCGAATGCGGCCATGGGAAGACCCACTTGAACCAGCTGGGAAAGCACAAGCGGCATCCCCACCTCGTGGGTGATCAGGTCGGCCAGGGACTCCATCCGCTCCCCCAGCGCCGCGCTCACCGCGGTGAGCAGGGCGGCCCGTTCCTCCACCGGGGTGGCCGACCAACCGGGGAATGCCTCACGGGCGGCGGCCACGGCACGGTCGATGTCCTCGACGGTTCCCTCGGGGACGCTGCCGATCACCTCTTCGGTGGTCGAGTCGACGACGGCGATCGAGTTCGATCCGGTGGAGGGTACCCAGTCCCCGCCGATGTAGAGCCTGTCCCGGACGTCAGTCTTCATGGTTGGCATGGTGCTCCCTTGCTTCCTGAGATTCCGAGGTCACTCTATGCCTGGCGATCGACCGGCGGTCAGCCGGTGCGCGCCGGGCGTCCCAACCGGTTGCATAACGCTTCCAATATATGTACGGTGGCGTAGACGCACCGCGGCGCCATTGGTCGCCACGTCGCCACCAGGCGGCGATGAGGCGGCGAGGAGGCGCTGTGTGACGCAGTGTGATGAACGGCAACACCGGGGGAACGTGACCCAGACACAGCAGGAACGCAAGGCCGAGACGAGGGCACGGCTCCTCGGTGCCGCCGCGGCCCTCTTCGCCGACCAGGGAGTCGACGCTGTGTCGGTCGATGCGGTGGCCGAGGCCGCAGGTCGGACGTCGGGGGCGGTGTACGCACATTTCGGCAGCAAGCAGGGTCTGTTGCTGGCCCTGCTCGACTCGTGGAAGGACGCGGTTCGCACCGTGCTGCTGGCCGAGGTAGCGGTCAGTGAATCCCCAGGCGGTCAGCTGGCCGCCGTGTGGGACAGCGTGGCGGGAAATTCGAACGATCCCTCCAACCGGTGGGGGCTGCTCGAGCACGAGCTCTGGTTGCGTGCCGCCCGCGACGCCGAGGTCGCCGAGGTGATGCGGTCCCGAAATGCAGAGGCCCGCCGCTTCAGCGCCCGACAGCTGACCGCCTGGGGTGACCGGGTCGGTGCCAGACCGACGGTTGGGCCCGACGAGCTGGCCGTACTGGTCACCGCCCTGCTCGCCGGCCTAGCCATGCAACGGCGCCTCGAGCCAGGGGTGGTGAGCGACGACCTCGCCGTGCGAGGGTTGGCTGCCCTGGTCGGCCTCACCGACATCGGGCAGTCCTCCCCTCCTCCCCATACTTCCCCTCCTCCAAATACTTCGCCGGTACGCGCCTCGGCTCGGCCAACCGAACCTGACGCATCACCCGACAAGACCGTGACGAACCACCCGATAAAAGGAGCCGTGCCATGAACACCGAGATCCGTCAGAAGCTGGGTATCGAGTTCCCCATCTTCGCCTTCACCCACTGCCGGGACGTGGTCGCGGCGGTGACCAATGCCGGCGGCATCGGCGTGCTCGGTGCCATCGGCTTCACTCCCGATCAGCTGGAGGTGGAGCTCACCTGGATCGACGAACACGTGGGCGATCGGCCTTATGGCGTCGACATCGTCATCCCGGCCAAGTACGAGGGCATGGACGAGATGGACCCCGACAAGCTCGAGGCGCAGATCCGGGGGCTGGTGCCCGCCCAGCACAAGGAGTTCGCCCTCAAGATCCTCGCCGACCACCACGTCCCTGAGATCCCTGAGGACGAACGGCGCTCCGACGGGATGATCGGATGGACCGCGGCGCATGCCGCCGGACTCTTGACCGTCGCCCTCCGGCATCCCAATGTCAAGCTCATCGCCAACGCGCTCGGCACACCTCCCCCAGACGTGGTGGAGAGGGTCCAGGGAGCCGGTCTGATGATCGGCGCGCTGGCCGGATCGGTGAAGCACGCCCTCAATCACAAGGCGGCCGGGCTCGACTTCATCATCTGCCAGGGATCCGAGGGCGGAGGGCACACCGGTGACGTCGGGAGCATCGTCTTGTGGCCCGAGGTAGTCGACGCCGTCGCCCCCATCCCGGTGCTGGCCGCCGGCGGGGTCGGCAGCGGGAGGCAGATGGCTGCCGCCATGGCCCTCGGCGCCCAGGGTGTGTGGTCGGGCACCCTCTGGCTGACCGTTGAGGAAGCGGACATCCCACCCAAGCAGATGGAGACCTACCTGGCGGCGTCCAGCCGCGACACGGTACGGTCACGGTCCTTCACCGGAAAGCCGTGCCGGATGCTCAAGAACGACTGGACCGACGCCTGGGAGGCCGAGGACACCCCCGACCCGCTACCCATGCCCTTGCAGATGATGGTGGCCATCGAGGCGGTCTCACGCGGCCACCGCTACCCGGAACAGGCCAAGGACGTGAACTTCAATCCCTGCGGCCAGGTGATCGGCCGGGCCACCACCGTCCGCAAGGCCAAGGACGTAGTCTTCTCCATGGTCGAGGAGTACCTCGAGGCCACCGAGCGGCTCCAGGCGAGCGTGAACGTCTGACCCGAGCAGGCCCGACCTCTCCGCACCCGTCAGCACCGGCTGGGGCCGCCTGCGGCCGCCACTTCCCTGAGGGCGACGCAGCACTCTGACCAAGCGATCGCTGTCCGTCAGCGGTCGGCGGTCGACAGGCGTCCGTGTAGGTCGGCGGTCCGGGTGGACAGGGTGGCCGAGGGAGACTCTTAGTCTGTATCCATGAGGTTCGTGATCATCGGTGGTGGCCCGGCCGGCAACCAGGCGGCTACTCACGCGGCACGCCTGGGTGTCGACGTCACCCTGATCGAGCGGGACATCGTGGGTGGGGCGGCCAATCTGTGGGACTGCCTCCCCTCCAAGGCGATGATCGCCACCGGGGGCGCCATGTCCTACCAACGACGCATCTCGGGCATGGGGGTCGTGGGCGCCGAGGGAACCATCGACCTCGAGCTCCTGCGTCAGCGGATCCGGAAGATCACCGACCATCTGGAGCACACCAATGTGAAGATCCTCGAGAGCCAGGGTGTGGAGCTGGTGTGGGGAACGGCCAGGCTTGCCGACGCCACAACCGTGATCGCCTCCACCACCGAGGGAGAGAGGAGGTTCGATGCTGATGCCATCCTGATCAGCACCGGGAGCCGGCCGCGCGTGCCCGACTGGGCGACGCTGGATGGGGACCGGATCCTCTGCACGCGGGATGCGTATCCACCCAAGGTGCTCCCTGACCACCTCGTGGTCATCGGCTCCGGCGTCACCGGCGTCGAGTTCGTCCACCTGTTCTCGTCGTTGGGATGCGAGGTGACCCTCATCGTGAGCCGCCAGCAGGTGCTGCCACAAAAGGACCCCGAAGTGGCTGCCGTCCTCGAAGCGGACTTCTCCCGTCGCGGCGTGCGCCTATTGAAGGGGGCGAGGGCAGTGACGGCCGAGCGTACCGACCACGGCGTGGTGGTTCGCTGCGACGACGGCCGGCTGGTGTCCGGGTCCCATGCGCTGCTGGCCATCGGGTCGATCCCCAACTCGGAGGGACTCGGGCTCGAACGTGTCGGCATCGAGGTGGACGGCGGCGGATATATCTCCGTCAACCGTCACTGCCAGACCAACGTGCCCCACATCTTCGCCGCCGGTGACATCTCCGGAAAGCTGCCGTTGTCGTCGGTGGCCCACATGCAGGGACGCCAGGTGGCTGACTACGTGGTGGGGGGACACTCGGTGAGCCACCGGCACCCGAACTACGACAGTGCGCCCTCCGCCATCTTCACCGAGCCGGAGATCGCCGACGTGGGCCTGGCCGAAGCCGACGCCTTCGCCGAAGGACGCAAGATCCGGGTGACCAAGGTGCCGTTCGCAGCCAGTGCTCGGGCGCTCATCGACAATGACTCCCGCGGATTCGTCAAGATCATCACCGATCCGGCCACCGGAATCGTGCTCGGTGGCTCCATCGTGGGACAGAACGCCTCAGAACTGATCTCCGTCCTCGCCGTGGCCGTGACCGGTCACCTGCGGGTGGCCGACATCGTCGAGTCGATGCTCGTTCATCCAACCCTTTCCGAGGCGTTGGCCGAAGCCGCCGAGTAAGGTCCTCCGACCGATCGCGTCGGTGACCACCTCAGTGGTGTGGGCCTCGGCGATCAGTCCGCAGGACCTGTGGCCGGGATACTGTCGAGCGATCGCCACGAACTCCCGCAACCGAACAGCCACCATCCCCCGCCTCTACCGGAACCGCGTCGCCCCGATCCTCACGGCGGCAGCGGTGGCCGCGTCCATGGTCCTCATCGCCACCGGGGCACCATCGGGCACCGCTGCGGCGGCGACTGCTGGACATCCGGTACTGGCCCCGATCGGCGGCTCCTACGTCTTCACGCTCCGGTTCGACGGGCTCACCCGTGACTACCGCCTCCACGTCCCACCGGCGGCGGCCTCCGGACGACCGCTCCCGCTGGTCCTCAACCTCCACGGCGCCACCCAAAACGCCCAGCTGGAGGAGATCACCTCGGAGATGGACCCGAATGCAGACCAGAACGGCTACCTGGTCGCCTATCCCGACGGCACGAGGATCTCGAAGGTGCTGACCCCGGACCCGGTCGCCAAGCAGGCACAGTACGGGTGGAACGCCGGACAGTGTTGTGGCCTCCCGGTCACCAAGAACATCAACGACGTGGGCTTCCTGTTGAAGGTGATCGCTGATGTCGCCGCACGCACCCCGGTCGATCTCCGGCGGGTCTACATGACCGGAATCTCGAACGGGGGGATGATGGCCTACGCAATGGCGGCCGAGGCCTCCGGTCACGTCGCCGCTATCTCCTCGATCTCCGGGCAGGTGGAGATCCCCACGATCCACCCGACCCGGGCGGTTCCGACCATGGAGTTCCACAGCCTCAACGATCCCGTTGCGAAATGGAGCGGGGTGCCCAACCGCAACCCCCGTCTCCGGCTGTCGGTGATGGAAGGAATCAACCAGTGGGTGAAGGCCGACGGGTGCGGAACAACCCCCCACGACGCCGCCCCCATCGTGGGCGCCCCCGGCACCGTCTCCGCAGGCGAAACGGCCACGCTGGTCACCTACACCCATTGCCGGGCCGGAACCGAGGTCGAGCTGTGGCGGTTCACTGGCTCGGGTCACGTGTGGCCGGGCAGCACGCTCAACACCGGCCCTCCCGATACCTGGATCCTTGCCGGGGTTGGGCGTGGCATCGTCCTGGTCAACGCCGATGAGGCCATGTGGCAGTTCTTCCGGCGCTACTCGCTCCCCTCGGTGCCCTCAACCCGGACCTGAAAGGCTCGTGGCGAGCCGGGACGGGCAGGCAAGGTAGTACCCGCCTCAGAGCCAGTCCGGCTCCGGGATGGCGCCGCGCACTCCACTCCCCGAGCAGGCAGGTGCGGAATGGGGCAGAATGAACGGATCGTCGGGGGGCGGCAAGAGAGGGGCGGCAAGAGAGGGGCGGCGAGAGGGGCGGCGAGAAAGGCCGCACAGTGATCGAAGAACGTCAGGCAAGGTGGCAGATCGTTTCCGAACGGCTCGACCCATCCGAGGCGATCCAGTTCGACGTGCTGGCCATGTGGCGAGAGCTAGGCCTCGAGTCCGAGCGTGCCGAAGCGGAGGGCTTTCTGGTCCTCACTGACCGTCGCCTGCTGTTCGCCACACTCGCGCTGGGTGTCCTCGTCGATCTGCAGGTCTCCCGTATCAGGAACGCCTGGGTGACCCGACTGAAGGCGAAGGCGGTGCACCTCGAGATCGAGGACAGTGACCAGAACGTCCATGCCTTCTGGACCGGCAAGAGACCGGCCTGGTTGGTGGTCGGCGCCGTCCACGGGAACACCTGACCGCTCGCTGCTGCCGATTTCCCGCTGCCGGCTGCCCGGCTGCCGGCTGCCCTGCTACAGAGGGGCCAGCCACGGATTCCCGCCCCCTCGGGTCTGTGGCCAATCCTCCTTGATCACCATTGATCGCCGCACGCAGCGTCCAGCGGCGAGACTGGTGGCGTGCTCGCTGTGGTGTCTCCCGTCGCCTACGGATTGAGCGTGGTGGTAGGGCTGGGTGCCTGCGCCGGTGCGTGCGTGGCAGCTCGGCTGCGACCCGGTCCCTGGACGCTGCACGTGGCTCGGCTGGTCGGGCTCTGCTTAGCCGTCGATGCCTGCAGCTACACCATCGGGCTCATCGTGGCCGGCACGTGGTCGGCACGGACCTCCCTTCCGCTCGCGCTCTGTGACGTCGCAGTGCTCGTGGCCGCGGTGGCGTGCCTCTGGCGCACCCCCCTGTTGGTCGAGTTGACCTACTTCTGGGGCCTGGCCGGCACCCTGCAGGGCGTCCTCACCCCAGACCTCTCGGTCGGCTTTCCCCATCTGGTCTTCTGGCAGTACGTCGTGGGACACCTCGGCATCGTGTTCGCCGCATTGTTCCTCGTGGTCGGCCTCGGCATCGCGCCACGCCGCTACGCGGTCCCACGCGTGCTGGCCATCACCATCGGCTACACCGCACTGGTGGGACTGGTGGACGCCATGAGCGGCGCCAACTACATGTTCCTTCGCCGTCCGCCAGGCGAGTGGACCCTGCTTCGGCTGCTGGGGCCCTGGCCGTGGTATCTGGCCAGCGCCACTGGGGTGGCGATCGTGCTGCTCCTCGCACTGGACGCACCCTTCTGGGCGAGCCGCAGGAGGCAGGCAGCCCATCTCGCCCTGCAGACCCGCCCCGGCGAACAGGCCCGACCGACCCGTCAGGGCCAATCAGACCCCGGAGCCCTTCGGCAGACACCGACCGAAGCGCCGACCGCCGGCAGCCACCCATCGGTCGGCGCTTCGTGAGCGCGAGCCACCCGGAGTCACTGCCGCGCTCGTCACCGGGGGAAAATCCGGCACCGCGTCCGTTCACGTTGCACGGCTGGACCGATCCCGCTGTGATCGGGGTCGCCCTGGTTGCACTGGCTGCCGGATTCGGACAGTTCGGTCTGACGGCAACGCTCGGTGACGTGTCCCGGCACTTCGGCCATGTGGTCAGTGGCACAACGATCACCGACAAGGTGGGGCTCTCCGGCACGCAGCTGGGACTCGGTCTGGCCGTGGTCCGGCTGTCGTCACTGGGAGGTCTTCCCCTGGCCGGGCTGGCGGACCGGGTGGGTCGGCGGCAGGTTCTGTTGGTCTGCTGTGGCCTCGGGCTGGCCGCCACTGCGGCTTCGGCTGCCAGCCCGGGGTACTGGTGGTTCGTCGTCGTGTTCGCGCTGGGGCGGCCGTTCCTCTCGGCTGCCTACGCAGTCGCCCAGGTGGGCGCCGCCGAACAGACCGGCGCCTCCCAACGAGCGTCCGCCGTCGCCCTTGTCGCCGCCGGCTACGCGGTCGGAGCCGGCGCCACGGTCGTCATCTACGGGCAAGTGGGGAACGGCCTCGGCTACCGCGGGATACTCCTGCTGGCCCTCGTGCCCATGATCTCCCTGCCGTTCGTGGCGCGGTGGGTTTCCGAACCGGAGCGGTTCCTGCGGGCAGCCGCATCCGACCAGCGCCGGTGGCCGGTCCTCGGTGCTGTTGCGCGTCCCTATCGAGCCCGGCTGGCCCTGGTCACCGTCCTGGCCTTCGCGCTGGGGATGATCACCGGTCCGGCCAACAGCTTCGTCTACCTCTACGCCCAGAACGTCGAGCGATTCCCCGGCGTGGCGCTGTCGGCGATGGTTGTCGCCGCCGGGATCCTCGGGTTGGGTGGCCTGCTAGCCGGTCGTTGGTTGGCCGACCGGGTGGGCAGGCGGCCGACGGCAATGGGGGCCATGGTGTGCATCGGGGCGTCGGGCATCCTCTGTTACAGCGGCAACCGGGTTGCCCTGGTCGTGGGCTACCTCGCCGCAGTCACCGCCGGCGGGATCATCGCCCCTGCGGCGGGGGCGTTCGTGAACGAGCTCTTCCCGACGCCGGTGCGGGCTTCCGTGGCCGGATGGAACGTCGCCGGCGCGGTGCTCGGGGCAGTGGGCGGACTCGTCCTTTTCGGCGCGGTTGCCGACATCGGCAACCGCTTCGGTCCGGCGGCCCTGGTGACCTTTCTCCCGGCCATGGCGATGAGCGGTCTGGTCTGGTATCTCCCCGAGACGCGCGGCCACGAGCCCGAGTGGTTCTGGCCAGAAGTCACCAGCGACTAGAAGTCGGCCATGCCTCCTCCACGGGATCTCTCCGCCGACCAACGTCGTCCCGCCGTCGGTGCGGTCGTGGCGGTGGCCGCAGTAGCGGTGGCCGTCGTCTACGCAGTGGCCGCCTCGTACACCCACCCTTTTACTACAGGTGCGGACACCGTCACCGCCATCCCCTTGGCCATCGCCGCCATCGCCGTGGCAGCACGGCTGCAGACCACCCGAAGGTCCGACGTCGCCCCGTTGGACCGCGACCCCAAGCTCCCGACCGGATCGACCCGCTGGTCCCGTCTGTGGGCCGCGGTGGCCGTGGTGGCGCTGTCCTGGGAGCTCTACTGCTATGCGAGCGCTCCGCGATCGGAACATCCGACCTTGAGTACGTTGATCGATCTTCTCGACTCCACCCGGATCGGCAAGATCACTGCGTTTGCCCTGTGGCTGGCCCTGGGCTGGTATCTGGTCTGGCGATGAGCACACGGGACTGGACCCTGGCGGTATGGGGACTGGTGGGGTTGGGCGTCGTCATCTGCCTGCTCGTCACTACCGTGTCCAAGGGACGGATCCCGACATTGGGAGCCACCATGCGCCGGATCACCTCCAGCCGTGTGGGGCGGGTGGTGCTGGTGATCGGCTGGATGTGGCTCGGGTGGCACGCCTTCGCCCGCTAGAGCCCATCACCGGGGCCCCACCATGACGTCTTCCGGCGGCCGCCAACAGCGCGGCAAGGGGTTTGTCGATGTGCACCTGAGGTCGCTCCACCTCGGTCCATGGCCGGTAAACTCCCGGAGTGCCACCGGTGCCCACCTTGCGAGCACTCGCGGGAGTCCTCGCCTCGCACCCGCACGGCTCGGAGGCAGAACTAGTGATGGTCACCGGTGGCCGCGCTCGGTCCGGCACCGTCGTTCCGAATAGGAACCTGGCGTGACCTCTGGAGTAGCACTGTCGCCAGAGGTCGGACCGGCGACGACTCCACCATCGGACACTCCGGTTGACTCGGAACCACCGAACCGCCAATGGTTCCTCTTGCGGGTCACCGGTGCAGTCGTGTTGGGAGTGTGGCTGATCGGACTGGGTGCCTATTCCACGACGATCTACCACCGCGGCTTTCTGGCCGAGGACTTCGCCACCTACAACCAGGCGTGGACGCTGATCGGCCGCGGACATCTCAATCCGTATGACACCGTCTTCCACAGCTACTCGTTCCTGAAGAGTGATTTCGAGCTGATCATCTGGCCGCTGGCGCTCGTCCACCTCGTCTTTCCCCAACCCATCGCGCTCCTTTGGATTCAGGACCTCGCCGTGGCCGGCAGCGGCCTGGTGGCATACCTCTGGATCGTCGACTATCTGGAGCGACGCCGGTTGGCCCGTTGGCCGTCAGTGGGTGTGGCCGCCGTGGTGCTCACCGTGCTGGTCGCCAACCCCGGCGCGTATCAGACGCTCTCGTTCGACTTCCATCTCGAGCCCATCTCCACCTTCTTCGTCCTCCTCGCCGGTCGAGACCTCTGGCTGGGGCGCCACCGGAGGGCGTGGATCTGGGTCGGCGTGGTCCTGCTGTGCGGTTCCTTCGCCGCCATCACCCTGGTTGGCCTCGGCATCTCCGCCCTGTTGGCCGGACGGGCGACACGCCGACAGGGGGCCGTCCTCATCGTGGTCGCCGTCGCATGGCTGGCGCTGATCTCCGCTGTCGGTGCCAACCTGGGTTCGGACATCGGCCTTTACGCCTATCTGGCCGGTCGATCCAGCTTGCCTGGCTCGGGCGGAATCGTCGTTCTGGCCGGGGGGATGATCGCCCATCCGTCCCGAGTCATCCACCAGATCCATGCACGACTTCCCAACATGTACGTGCTGGTCAAACAGGTCGGAGTGATCGGACTGGCGTCGGCGTGGGGATTCGGCGTGCCGGTGGTGGTGATGGTGACCAACGCGTTGAACTCCAACTCCGGACTGATCAACCAGGCGTTCCAGAACGCCGCAGTATTCCCGTTCGTGCTGCTGGGCACGGTGATGGTGCTCGTCCGGCTGGCCCAGCGATTCCGGTATGGCTGGGTCCCATCCCTGGTGATTGCCGTGGCGGTGTCAATCCAGGCACTCGCCTATGGCATCCCGCTGGCCCCCGCCAATGTCCGGTGGGGCGTCTCACAGATCGGACCGGGCCCTGCGGCCCAGCTGAGGAAGGCCTTGGCCCTGACCCCCCCGCAGGCGGAGACCATCACCACCATCAGCATCATGGGCCGGTTCTGCGCTCGGACCTACTGCTACTGGTTCTACCCCGACGGCACCCTGCCAGTGCACAGTCATCAGGTGGTGTTCGTGTTCGACCCGGCCAACGAGTCCGCCATTCCCCCGTCCAGTCCCACCGCCGACCTCGGGGCCAGCGCATTCGTGCGCGATGACCTCCACGCACGGGTCCTCGTCGACGCCGATGGCATCACCGCCTTCGAGTGGCTGCCTCCCCCGGGGACGACACACGTCACCGTTTCCACCGCCCCCTGAGGTCCCCGACTCCCTCCTCGTCCCGGTACCGCCCGGGACCCGACCCTCCGGCACCGCGCCGACCGACCGCTGCCTCAGGTGACGATCGGCGCCAATGCGTCGACCTCTGCGACCTCTTCCGGCGAGAGCAGCCAGCTACCGGCGGCGGCGTTGGCCCGAACCTGCTCGACCGTCGTCGCTCCGGCGATCACCGACGCCACCGGCGACCTCGCGGCCAGCCAGGCAATGGCTAGATCGAGGAGACTGTGCCCACGGTCGCCCGACCAGGCGGCCAGGGCCTCAACTACGTCGAAATTCCGTTCCGAGAGGACACCGCTCGCCCGATCACCCCATCGTTGCAGCCGGGTACCCGGCGGTGGTGGCTCACCCCGGGCGTACTTGCCGGTCAGCAGCCCGCTGGCCAGGGGGAAATAGGGAAGGTAGGCCACGCCCAGGCGCAGACAGAGGGGGATGACCTCCAGCTCGTCGGCTCGGTTCAGCAGGTTGTAGTGATTCTGAACGGTCACGAAGCGAGACCGGCCGGGAGCCACTGCGTCCTCGGCTTCGCGGAGCATCTCGGCGGAGAAGTTCGAGCAACCGATCTCTCGGACCTTGCCTTCGTGGACTAACTCGTCGAGCACGCCGAGGGTGTCGGTGATCGGGACCAGTGGATCCGGTCGATGCAGTTGGTAGAGATCGATCCGATCGGTCTCTAGCCTTCGCAAGCTGCGCTCGATCGCCTCCCGGACGTACCCGGGCGCGGCACCGCCCGTACCGCCCTCACCCACGGAACTCCCGAATTTGGTCCCGATGACCACCTCATCCCGATGACGACCTAGGGCCCGTCCCAGTCGCACCTCGCTCTCGCCGTAGGAGTCCGCGGTGTCAAAGAAATTGATCCCCGAGTCAATCGCTTCATCGACCACGGGGGGAACCTCGTCCTCGTGCATGCTGAGGCCAAAGTTGTTGGTCCCGAGACCGACGACCGACACCTCGAGGGCTCCGATCGGTCGGGTGTCCATGGCTGCTTTTCTACCATGAGGCCGAGGGGCCACCAACCGCTGAGGCGCGGCGGCTGCTTCATGAACGTGGGCGTTCTTCAACCGGTGGGGAAAAACCGCTGACGGCACATGATCGTCCGGCTACCGGGGCTGATCCCGGGACGAATCCCCGTGCTCTTCAGGGGCGGAGACGTTGGGCATCCCATCGTCCGCGGTACCCGATATTCGGGACTTGTGCCCAACCAGGAGTGCGATCGACGAGACGATCCCGGTGTCCCACTCACCGACCAGCTCCCATGCTCGGGCAATCCCAATCAGCAGAGAGGTGATGAGTACGTCACCCATCTGACCCACCGCCCCACCCCGGTTTGGGTTGGCGATGAGCTCGATGCCATTGAGGAGCTCGAATCCGAAGGTGAGCAACAGAATGATCACGAGGGCGAGCTGCGGCCGCCGACGCTGCTGCAATCGGGGGATGGTGAGCGTCGTGCGCACTCCGGCTGCAGTGAAGAGCACTCCGATGACACCCAGGATGGCGGCCGGATAGCCGATGTTGGTCCCAGGGACGAGACCGAACAGCGATACGGCGAAGGCGTTGGTGAAGGCCAGAAGGGATGCGGCGGCCCGGAACTCGCGGATGACCGGATGCGTCCGCGTACGGCTCTCCGATACGGACATGGCCACGAACAGAAGCCCGGTGAGCGTGGCGGCCGAGGTTCCGATGACGGCGAACAGATCCCTATAGTTCCCGAGCACCACGACGCCCACCCTACAGACAGGAACTGGAGTCCACCGACGCTTCGTCGCCCGTCGGAACGACCTTGCCATTGGCCTGTGGACCTACTTAGATGATCCAATGACACCGATCGCTCGATTGGCAGCAATCTCCTTGGACGGCCCCGATCCGGCCAGCCTTGCCGAGTTCTATCGGGAGCTACTCGATCTCGAGGTGTTCTTCGAATCGGATGACTTCATCGCGCTCAAGGGCGCCGGGGTGTACATAACGACGCAACGAGTCATGGATCAGCAGCCTCCCGACTGGCCGAGCGCCAGCGTGCCCAAACAGATGCATCTGGAGCTCGCCGTCGATGACCTCGACGAATCAGAGGGGAGAGCGCTGGCCATCGGCGCCGTCAAGGCTGACCCTCAACCGAACCCGGACCTCTGGCGCGTGCTCGTGGACCCTGCCGGTCACCCGTTCTGCATCACGACCCTGATACCCGAGGGTTGACCTCCTTCACCCCCTTGCTCGCTGGGCCGACGACTCAGATTCCGATGGCCTGACATGGGACGCCTCGAGAACAGAGTCGCCATCGTGACCGGTGGCGCGGGCGGGATCGGGGGGGCGACGGCTCGGGCCCTGGCCAGGGAGGGTGCCTCCGTGGCGGTCGTCGACGTCGACGTCGAGGGCGGAACCCAAGTGGTGGAGAACATTCGTGCCTCCGGAGGATCCGCCATGTGGGTGCAGGCCGATCTCTCGAAGGAATCCGACGTAGCCGAGGCGATCAGATCCACGGTGGCCCAGTTCGGGCGCCTCGACGTCCTCCACAACAACGCCGCCTTGACGGAATCGGACTTCCTGTCACGTGACACCCCGGTGACCGAACTGTCCCTCGAAGTCTGGGAGCGGACGATTGCCGTAAACCTCAGCAGCCAGATGCTCACGTGCAAGCACGCCATTCCGGAAATGGTGAGGGGTGGCGGTGGCTCCATCATCAACATGTCCTCCGGTGCCTCCCTCAAGGGCGACCGGACCCGTACCGCCTACGGCGTCTCCAAGGCCGGCGTCAACACGCTGACCATGTATGTGGCGGCCGGTCACGGCAAACAGGGCGTGCGGGCCAATACGATCGTCCCCGGTCTCATCATCACCGATGCGGTTCGCGCGCATATCCCCGAGGGGATGCTCGATCGGCTCGGCCGGTCGACACTCACCCCCTACCTGGGCCAGCCCGAGGACATCGCCGGTCTCGTGGTCTTCCTGGCGTCCGACGAGTCCCGCTACATAACCGGTCAGATGGTGATCATCGACGGAGGGATGTCCGCGCACGTCGGCAACCTCACCAGCGATGACCAGTGAGTGCCAAGACGGACGATATCTCGGGAGCGACTCCGGTTACGCCTCTGGTTGCCGTTCCTCGGGGTGATCGTTCAGGAAGGTCCGAGCACGTAGGAACCGGTGTCGGGATGGTGGTACCAGCCGCTGGACGCCTGGGTCCCGCCGTCGACATGGATGGTCTGTCCGGTCACGTAGCTGGACAGATCACCGGCCAGAAAGACGGCGGCACCGGCCATCTCATCGACGTGACCGGGACGCCCCATAGGTACGGTGAAACCGAAGGACTTCTCTGCGCCGATTGGCGCGACGGACGCCATGCCCTCGGTCATGGTGATGTCAGGGGCCAGGGCGTTGACCCGGATCCCATAGGGAGCCAGCTCCAGCGCCGCCGTCTTGGTGAAATTGATCACCCCGGCCTTCGCCGCGGCGTAGGCCGCGTACCCCGGTGCCGCACGCACCCCCTCGATCGAGGTCACGCTGATGATGCTGCCGCCGGCCTCTCGTTCCACCATCGTCCGGGCCACACGCTGAGTGCAGAGGATCACGTGTTTGAGGTTTGCCCGATACAACGCGTCCCAGCCGTTCTCCGATGTCTCGAGGAGCGGCGACGAGAAGACCCCGCCGGCATTGTTGACCAGGATGCTGACCGGTCCGACCTCCGCAATTGTTCGGGCAAGAGCCTCGTCAACCTCGGCCGATTGGCGCACGTCGGTGGTGATGGCCAGGCCACCGACCTCTTCGGCGGCGGCTGTGGCGGTGTCGGCATCACGCTCCCAGATCGCCACCGAAGCACCAAACGCGACCAGTCCGCGGGCGATGCCGCGGCCGATCCCCGCTCCACCGCCGGTCACTACGGCAACGCGATCGGTGAGCAGCACCGATGAAGGGTCCATGGACACGAGGCCATCAGCCTAATAAGTTCGTGACAGGGCAGCGTTGATGGGCTGCCGACGACCTCCGAGAGCGAGTAGGCATGCCACGAATTGAACCGATCCCATTGGACGAGCTGGCGGAGGAGCCGAGACGGATCATCGAGGACGGGGTGGCAAACGGTACCTACGCCACTCCCATCCCCCTTCAGATCTTCGCCTACCGGACCCAGCAGATCCTGATGACCAATGCTGCTCGCGGGGCGTGGGGACAGCAGAGCCTGCTCGGTGGTCGAATCCTCGAGCTGATCCGGATCCGGAGCGCACAGTTGGGCGAGTGCCAGCCCTGTATGCAGTCCCGCAAGCACGATTCGATCACCGATGAGGACGTCGCCTGCCTGGTAGCCCCCGGCAGCTCGCAGCTGACGGAGCAGGAGCGCCTGGCGGTCGAGTTCCTGGATCTTCTTTCGGCGGACCACCACGCCATCGACGACGAGGTCTACCGCGAGCTCAGCGGTGTCTTCACCGCAGCTCAGATCATCGAGCTCGGCTTCACCTGTGCCAACGCGATGGGCCTCCATCGTTTCATCCACACCCTCGATGTCTTCGGAGACAGCCCTCCGGTGATTGCCTACGACCCCTGCCAAGTCGACGCTGCCCACGCCGACATCCCTGAGCAGGCGCCGGCATGAGCGAGACGGTATTCGTCACCGGCGCCACCGGGCTGGCGGGAGCCAACGTCTGCAAGCTTCTCATCGAGCGGGGCGACAACGTGCGGGCACTGGCCCGTCAGGGAGCCGACAGCGGACCGCTCGCCGCCCTTGGAGTCGACGTCGTAACCGGTGACATCACCGCCGCCGACGATGTACACCGAGGTGCCACCGGTGCCGACTCCGCCATTCACTGTGCCGCCCTCCTGGGCGGTGCCAGCCAGAACCTGCCTGACTTCGAGGCTGTCAACGTGGAGGGCACTCGCCACGTCCTCGACGCCGCCGAATCCCTCGGTATGCGTCGCGTCGTTGCAGTGAGCACCGGCACGTTCTTCGACACGTCCGGCGGTCTCGAGCGCGAGGATGCCCCTGTTTCGAAGGCCCCGAGCTCGGACCCGTACACGCTGACCAAAATGGCGGCATTTGAGGACGCCATGGCTCGTGCTGCTGCCGGGCAGGATGTGGTCACTACCCACCCGGGCGCGATCTTCGGTCCGTCGCCGGTGATCAGCAACTCCCTCGGAAAGACCAGCTTCAACCGGGTGCTGCTGGCAGCGCTGCGCAAACGCCTGGTGCAGTACTTGCGATTTCCGGTGAGCTGGGTCTACTCCGAGGACGTCGCCCGCGGGTGCATCCTGGCGCTCGATCGCGGGGTGTCGGGAGAGCGCTACATGCTCGACGGGCGTCCCGAGGATGTGGTCAGCATCGCCGAGGCGTGCAGCCGGATCTGTCAGTTGACCGGCATCGACCACCAGGTGGAGGACGTCCCCCCCTCGGATGACCCCGAGCTGGTTCGGGTCTTCGGACCGACCCTGTTGGCCATCGCTTCGAAGGCAGCGGCGGATCGACCGGCACGCCCCGACTTGACCGAGTCGAAGACCTACAAGAGGCTGGGCTACAGCCCGGTCAGCCTCGACGACGGTCTCCGGACCACCACTGGATGGTTCCGCGAGATCGGCAAACTGGACGAGTGACGCGCGGATGACCGCGCCAGGCTGCACTATCTCCCGTCCGGGCTGATCGGACGAGCCGGAGTCGGCTGATCGACACCACCCGGAGACCCTCAGGATCCGGGCGAGAGATAGTGGTTGTGACCTGCGGGTTTGCTCATCCGGCGAAGGAAGGAGCCTGCCGATCATCATTCGGCCCAACGCAACTGTCCGCATCGGAACCGCTCCGATGGCAGGCATCAGATCGAGTCTCTACGCTCGGAGAATGACGAACCGGGAAACGATCGAGCGCCTCCGACAGGAAGTCGACATCGATTATGCCTTCGGGATCACCGGCCTCTTGACTTTGGCGGATGCCGTCGACGACCTAATCGAGCGCGTCGATGCGTTGGAGCGGCGGACAGATGCTACCCAACCCATCGTCATCCACGACATCATTGCCCGCATCGAGGCGCTCGAAAAGGAAAGTGACAACCAACGTGTCGATGGATCAGCCGACGTCGTTGCGGCGTTGTCCGATCTTCGCCGACAGATTGTCAAACTCACCAAGGTTGTGAAGAAGCGGCGCATATAGTCGCCCTCCGGAGCCGACGGCCCTGCAACTACGCGGCTGGCGGCGGCCTCTGGTTGCGTAAGCGATTGTGGAAGCCACAGAGCACCCTTCCGTTCACCTGGGTGGTGGGGCCACCGGCCGCGTGCACGGGTCGCCCCACCGACCAAAGCGGCTGGGGGCCGGCTGGAGAGCCGACTGGAGAGCCGGCCTCCACTCGTCATGGCTCGTCAGCGTGACCTCCTCGAACAGCTTCTATGCCTCGAGTGTCACCATCCTCGTCAACCAGGACGGTCACCTCGGCGTAGCCGAGACGCTCGAGGTCGTCGGCCAGGCCATCGGCCTGCTCACCGCCGAGCTCGAGCAAGAGCGCACCGCCGCGTCGTAGAAAACGAGGACTGTCACGGAGGACGCGGCGTAGGACGTCGGTTCCGTCGCCGCCTCCGTCGTAGGACAGCGACGATTCAAACGTGAGTGTGTCACGAGGTAGGAATCGGAGGGCTGGCGTCGGCACGTACGGTACGACGCCGACCACGACATCGACGGACCCCTCGAGCCAACCCGGTAGCGGGTCGAACAGGTCGCCGCGGTAAGCGACCACACCGTTCATCGTGGCGCAGGCGACTGCACGCTCGTCAAGATCCGATGCCACAACACGAGCACCAGGATGATGTGCCGCCAGGACGGCGGCGATGGCACCGGAACCCGTGCAGAGGTCGATGGCAACGCCGTTCTCGGCCAGACGGCTGACAGCGCGGCGAGCAAGCGGCTCGCTCTGCCAGCGTGGTACGTACACGCCCGGCTCGACCTTGACCTCGATCCCACAGAACATGGTGCCCCCTGTTATCCAGGCCAGAGGCTCCCCCGAAAGGCGCCGAACGGTGAACGACTCGAGGAGGTCGGAATCGCCGGCTGCGGCGACGACGAGTTGCTCCGCCTCATCGGCGGCGGCGACAAACCCGGCTGCCGCCAACACTACGGTCAGTGATTCGGGATCGCAGGGCATCGGCATGCCCGCAATTGTTATCGGTCCACCGACCCCGACTCAGCGCTCACAGAGGTGCCGAACCATCCGCATCGGTCAGCATCGGTCCATGCCGGGTACCAGTACGTGCGCCGAGCTGCGATGTCGAACGGATCCTCAGTGTGGATCGGTGCTCGTATCGCCTTCATCGACGCACTCGAGCCGCATGGTGAACGCGGTGGAGTACTCCCACACCATCTGGTCTCCTTCACGCCATCGCCGGACCTCGATCCCGGGCAGGCCGCTCGGGCGAAGCACGAGTACTCCGGCTTCGTAGGAAGCCGCCACAACCACCGGCGTCGTGAAGTCAGATGCCATCACGTCGTGGACGCCGTTCTCGTCGGTCCCGTCACACGACAGGAAGTCGTGCACGATGCCCCCGCTGGTGACCACTACCCGGGAGCCAGCCTGCTCGATCCGCTCGACATGCCTCCACATGGGTTCGCCCGGAGGCATGGGATCGCCATTCACCCGGACGTCCACCGCCCTCCAGGACCCACGGAGGTCGGGCGCGCCATCGACAAGGGGGTCGCTGCACCCGGCCAGGATCGGATCAGGCATGACCCGGGCGTAGCGGTCGGGATTCGGCTCGCCATAGCCTCCCGGAGGCGTGCGAGCCACCGGTATTTCGCGGGCCGACGTCATCGGCTTGCCTCCGTCATGACGAAGAGGCACTGGCTATCGAGTGCGGGCGTCCCGATTGAGCCAGCAACGACAAAGGACCCTGCGTGACACTCGACGAACTCACGCATGCCGCTGGCGTACATCATCACCCTTTCCCACGTCTCCGGATACGTGTGCCGTCAGGCCCCCGCTTGAACTTCAAGATGTTGCACATCACGCCCGGTCGGTTCTGCGGCGCTGACCCGAATGCCTCATCTGCCCACTGGTCGGCCACGTGGTCATCTTGGCACCGCGGAGCATCGATCAGGCTCGGCTGCTGGGTACCCGGTGGCTTGGCGACCACACGTCGCCCAAGCGTAATATTATGTCATCTACTATGTCAATAGTCTTCTCCCCGGTCCGGAGCCCTCGCCACGCGATCACGCCGAAAGACCCCACGCCGCTACCGGCTCACCAGCTCACCTGGGCCTGGTGCCGGGGTCGATATCCGAACCCGGCCCGGTCCTCTCGTCGCAACCAGCGCTGTCATTGGCTTACGGTGCACCATGGACGTGATCACGCTTGGCACCGGCAGCCCACTTCCCAGCGCCGATCGGGCCGGTCCAGCGACGCTGGTACGGGCCGGCGGGCAGAACCTCCTGTTCGACGCCGGGCGCGGCGTCCTGTTGCGGCTCGCCGCGGTGGGGCTCGGACTGCCGGCCCTGTTGCATCAGGTGTTCCTCACCCACCTTCACAGTGACCACACCACCGACTTCGGCGATCTTGTGACGACCAACTGGGTCACCATGCCCGTCGACACCCCGTTGAAGGTCACCGGACCGGTCGGAACGGAGCGCTACGCAGCCCTGATCGTGGCGTCACTCGGCGCCGATATCGGCTACCGCTTAGCCCATCACCCGGACCTCACTGCTCCGCCCAGCATCACCATCACCGAGGTCAGCGAGGGCCTGGCCTACGAGTTCGGTGATGTCCGAGTGACCTGTGCGCCGGTGCATCACTTTCCCGTTGATCCCGCGATCGGCTACCGGATCGAGGCCGAAGGCAAGGTCGTCGTCATCGCCGGCGACACCCGCCCGTGCGACGCCCTTGACCGGCTCTGCTCCGGCGCCGATATCTACGTGCAGACGGTGGTACGAGCTGATTTGGTGAAATCGGTGCCCTCGCCGCGTCTGCAGGATGTGCTCGACTACCACTCGAACTGCGAGGAGGCGGGCGAGACGGCTGGGCGGGCGGGCGTGAAGACCCTCGTGCTCACCCACTTCGTACCGTCACTGGTATCCGGGACCGAAGAAGAGTGGCGTACCCTCGCCAGCGAGCGTTTCGATGGCGAGATCGTCGTCGCCAATGACCTGACCACCATCACCGCCTGAGGGACAGCTGTCGGCGGCGGCGACCCCGAGACCATGACGGGACCGGAACAGGTCGGCCGGTAACCTTGTAGCCGGTCATCCGACATCGAGCTCAGGAGGACGGGATGCCAGACTTTGCCACCCGCCATCTGGTGGGACGGGACACCTCCCAACGTGGCAGGTTCCGAGTTCTCCTGGCGCCCTTGGCAATCCTGACACTCGCCGGTGCCGTGGCGGCAAGCTGCTCGAGCAACAGCTCGAGCAATTCCAGCACTTCGAGCTCATCGACCTCGACCACGAGCGTGGCCCGATCCACCGCCGCGGTCAGCGGAATGCAGATGGCGCTCGCTTCCGTGGGTTGCTACTCCGGTGCTGTGGATGGCATCAACGGGCCGGCAACCACGCGTGCATTGAAGGCCTTTCAAGCCGCGGCGGGATTGACGGTCGACGGTGTGTACGGGATCCAGACCAAATCCAAGCTCCTCGCCGCGGTCAGTGCCGGGAAGCGGGTGTGCACCACGACACCGTCCACCAGCAGCACCTCGACGACAACTCCCGCAGGCTCTGGTGTGCCCACCGCGGCCATCGCCGCCATCACCAGCTACGAGAACGCCAACGGGCCACCAGCCGGCACCTGGGTGATGTCCTCCTCGCAGGTGTCGGCCGTTGATCCCACCTACGTCCTCTTCCACATCGGGCCCGCTCCCGGGCACGAAACCACCGTGCAGGGGGGCTACGGGTTCGCCCACAGTTCCGGAGGCACCTGGAGCGTGATCGGATTTGGTTCAGCGCAGGTGGGATGTCCTCCTGGAGGCCCCCAGAGCCCGGTAGTCCCCGCGGCGGTGCTGTCGGGGTTCGGCCTCACATGTCCCTCGACGTGAGTCGGTCAGCCGGCCGACCGCTTGCCTGACCCGGGATATTCCTCGGCGGCAACCCTTCAGGCGACCACTCCCATCACGATTTGGGCGAACGTGCCGGGATCGGTCACCGGTAGGAGATGGCCGGAGTCAATGCGAACGACCGTCACCGGAGGTGGCAGCCGACCGGCCATCTCCTCCTGGGTCTCCGTCGGAATCGGGCGGTCACGCTCGTTGATCACATAGACGATGGGAATGCCGGCCACCGCCGACCAATGGACCGGCTGGAAGTAGTGATTGACCGTGTCCTCCACGCACCGGATGGGATCGACGACGAATGCCAATTCATCGTCGTCGAGCGGATCTCCCCCGTAGGCGGTGCGGAACGACTCCGGGTTCTCGGGAGGACCTGGGAGCGTGATTGTCCTGCCGTCCCGCTCAGCGGCGGCCCGGGCCAGTAGCAAGCCCTGACGATGCCGCTCCTTCATGCAGTCGATCCCGTATCCGCCCTCGTCCGGGACGAGGGCGGCACTCAACACGACGGAATTGACGCGACCATCGAGCGCGGCGACCACGCCGGGCACCACCAGGCCTCCCGAGGAATGCGCTACGAGGGAGATCGGTCCCTCGATTGACGACGTCTCTATGTCCTCGACCACCGACGCAACTTCGTCACCGATCGACAGGGTGCCCAGGTCGGCCGGCTTCCCGGCCCGGCCAGGCAGGTCGATCGCAATGGTGGGACGATCCAGATGAGGGAGCAGTCGATCCCAGAAGCGGGCGGTCGCTCCCCCGCCGTGAATGAGAACGAACGTCATCGTTTCCCCCCGCAGGCGTATTGCACGACTGTGGAGGCTACCGTCGGAAAGTACCACCCTGACATCCACCCAGCCGCTGAGCCCGACCCCCGCCGGGGCCCAGCCGGACGCCGCCAGGTACCATCGGGCCCTATCGTCACTTGACCTACCAGCCCGGGACCCATAGCCCGGGACCCAAAGGAAGCGCCCTGCCCCTCGACCCGCAAGTCCGCCTCTTCCTCGATCAGATCAGAGAGCTGGGCGCTCCACCCATGTCCGAGCAAACTCCCGCGGAAGCGCGAGCCGGCTTCGCTGCCCTTGCCGCCGTTGCCGGCCCCCCCGAGCAGGCGGCCGCGGCCGAGGATCGGCGCATTCCCGGACCCGCCGGTGATATCCCTGTACGCATCTACCGACCGGAAAGCGATCGACCGCTGCCGGTCGTCGTCTACTTCCACGGTGGCGGGTTCGTGATCGGGGACATTGCGACGCACGACACCATCTGTCAGCGGCTGGCTGTGGGCGTGCCGGCGGTGGTGGTGAGTGTGGACTACCGGCTCGCACCCGAGCACCCCTTTCCCTCGGCCGTCGAGGACTGCGACGCCGCAACCGACTGGGTAGTGGCACATGCCGCCGAGCTTGGCGGCGACGCCGCCTACCTGGCGGTTGCTGGTGACAGCGCCGGGGGCAACCTGGCCGCCGTCGTGGCCCGCCGCGCCCGGGACGCCGGCGGGCCGCCCATCGCCTTCCAGCTTCTCGTCTACCCGGTCACCGATATGACCCGGTCCTACCCGTCGCACCTCGAGAGCGGAACGGGCTACCTGCTCGATACCGAGACAATGACCTGGTTCATCGAGAGCTACCTGGGTGGTGCCGACCCAGGTCAGTCAGACGCCTCCCCCTTGTTGGCAGACGACCTGTCGGGCCTACCGCCGGCGCTGGTGGTGACCGCCGAGTTCGATCCCCTGCGCGACGAAGGAGAGGCCTATGCCGAGCGACTTCGTCAGGCCGGCGTGCCGGTTACCGCGTCCCGCTACGACGGGATGATCCATGCGTTCTACGGAATGGACAGCATCTTCGACGCTGCCAAGCGGGCCACCTCCGAGACGGTGACAGCGCTGCGCGACGGCTTGGGCTGACGTCTGACTGTCCATCACGATGGCGCCGACGCCAGTACAGAGAAGGCAGCCTCGCTGGACGACCTCAGTCCCCGTTTCGATGAGGCTCGGCCTGGAGAGGCGAGACCGGCCAATGTGGGTAAGGCTCTCCTTGTGCCCAACGCCCCGCTGGCGGACTACCGAAGGAAGCGTCGCCCGGCCCGTACGCCGGAGCCGGTTCCTCCTTCGAGCCATGTCTCCGCACCTGACACCCATGGATCAGACCCACCAGGCTTCGTGATCCAGGAGCACCACGCATCGAGCCTGCACTGGGACTTCCGGCTCGAGCGGGACGGGGTCCTTGCGTCCTGGGCGCTGCCAAAGGGCGTTCCCCTGACTCCAGCGGAGAACCACCTGGCCGTACAGGTCGAGGACCACCCATTGGAGTACGGCTCATTCACCGGGACAATCCCGGATGGTGAATATGGCGCCGGCACAGTATCGATCTGGGACACGGGCACCTACGAGTGCGAGAAATGGCGACCCGACGAGGTCATGGTTATCCTCCACGGCACCCGGGTCGAGGGGCGGTACGTGCTCTTCCCCACCCACGGCCGAAACTGGATGATCCATCGCATGGACCCGCCGGCGAAGGGGTTCGAGCCCCTTCCGAGCAAGCTGGCGCCGATGCTGGCGACGCCCGGCTCGCTCCCCGAAGACGGCGGCGACTGGGCGTTCGAGTTCAAATGGGATGGCATCCGGGTTTTACTCTGGATCGATGGTGGTCGTCCACGAGCGGTCAGCAGGGGAGGACGCGAGATCACCACCGCGTTTCCCGAGCTCAAGGAGCTGGCCGCGGCTGTGGGGTCCGATCAAATCCTCCTCGACGGAGAGTTGGTTGCGCTCGATGAGTCTGGGCGGCCGAGGTTCTCGCGGCTCCAGCACCGGACGCATGTGAGCACGGCCAAGGACGCCAAGCGTGCCGCCGGCCTCAATCCAGCCAGCATGATCGTCTTCGACCTTCTCCACCTCAACGGCCGATCCCTGCTCGAATCACCCTACGACGAGCGCCGGGATCAACTCGAGCATCTCGGACTCGCCGGACCGAGCTGGGGGGTCACCCCCTCGTTCACCGAGGAGTCGGGCGCGGCGGTGATGCGCACTGCGACCGAGCTGGGGATGGAGGGCGTCGTCGCCAAGAGACGCACGAGCAGCTACCGGCCCGGAGCCCGCAGCCACGACTGGATCAAGGTAAAGAGTCAACGGACGCAGGAAGTGGTGATCGGAGGGTGGAGCGATGGACAAGGCGAGCGCAGCACGACCTTCGGGGCACTGCTGCTCGGGATACCGGCCGGGCGTGGAGCGTTGACCTACATCGGCAAGGTGGGTACCGGCTTCACTAGTGCTGCCCGCGAGGACATTCTGTCCACGTTGAAGACCAGAACCCGTGCAACCAGCCCGTTCGTCGAGAAGCTTCCAGCGTCCCAGGAGCGAGTGGCTCATTGGGTCAGACCCGATCAGGTCGGGGAGGTCCGATTCAGCGAGTGGACTCCCGACGGACACCTTCGCCACCCGGTGTGGCGAGGGATCAGAGTCGACAAGTCGGCGAAAGACGTCCACCGTGAGCCCTGACTCTACCGTCAAGACCACGGTTGGAGGCCGGGAACTCACGGTCTCCAACCTGGACAAGGTCCTCTACCCGGACAGCGGATTCACCAAAGGTCAGATGCTCGATTACTACGCTCGAATCTCCCCCTTCATGCTGACTCACCTGTCCGACCGACCATTGACCATGAAGCGGTATCCGGAAGGCGTCCAAGGCCCCTTCTTCTTCGAAAAGCACGCGCCTGCCGGCTCACCAGATTGGTTGGCGAGGGTACTGGTGCCGGCGCGCTCCGAACACAAGCCGATCGAATACATCGCAATCTGCGACCTTCCCGGCTTGATGTGGGCGGCCAATTTGGCCAGCATCGAATTCCATGTTCCCCTGTGGCGCGCAGGTCGGCGCCGGATCCTTCCCGGACCTCCCGACCACATGGTCTTCGATCTGGATCCGGGCGACGGAACGTCGATCGTGGAGTGTTGCATCGTAGGGCTCAGCATCGTCGACGTTCTGAAGGGTCGACAGCTGCACTGCTTTCCGAAGACCAGCGGATCAAAGGGCCTACAGCTGTACACACCGCTCCGGGGTCGCCCGACCTGGGACAAGGTCCGCAACGCCGCGCACCAGATCGCACTCCAGATCGAGCAGGAGTTGCCCGATCTCGTCGTCTCCAAGATGCGCAAGGAGCTGCGGCGCGGCAAGGTTCTCATCGACTGGAGCCAGAACCATCCGGCGAAGACCACCGTTGCCGCCTATTCACTGCGAGCGCGCCCGGAACCCACCGTGTCGACTCCGGTGACGTGGCAAGAAGTAGCCGATTGCGCAGATCGAGGAAGGCCAGACCTGCTCTCGTTCACTGCCGACGACGTGCTTCGGAGGGTCGAAACCCTCGGGGACCTCTTCGCCGAGGTGTAGGCGTCAGGACGCCTTTCGACGGCTGGGTGCCTTCGAGCCCGTCTTCGACGTGATGCTGGTCGGTGACTTCGCTCTGGCGACCTTGCGGGCAGAGACCGCCTTCTTGGCCGGAGCCGACTTCTTCGGTGCGGTGCGCTCGGCGACTGCCTTCGGACGCTTGGCCGCCTTACTCCCGGCCTTCACGGACTCGATGCTGGCACTCAGTACGTCCATGAGGTCGACGACCTTCGCCTCTGGCCGTTCCGTGGACTGGACGACGATCTCGTCTCCATTTCGCTTCGCCTCCACGAGCGCGTGGACCTTCTCGCGGTGCGTGTCGTGATATCGATTGGGATCCCACTCGGACTCCATCGACTCGACCAGGAGCTGCGCCATCGCGATCTCTCGTTCAGTGAGTTCACTGGACTTCGGCAGATCCGGAAGCTCCTTCGAGGGTGAGCGGATCTCGTCGGAGAAATACATCGTCTCCAACGTAAGCACCTCATCGTCAGGGCGGATCGCTACCGGATACTCCTTGTTTCGCATCACGAGCGTGCCGATGGCAATCTTGCTGGACTCCCGCATCGCTTGTCGCAGCAACGCGTAGGCCTTCCCGGCCGCCTCACCCTCGGGGGCCAGATAGTAAGTCGAGCGGTAGAAGACGGGGTCGATCTCGTCCAGGTCCACGAAGTCGGTGATCTCGACCAACCTGGATCGTTCCGGCTCAGCGGCTGCGAGCTCATCGTCGGTCAGGATCACGTACTCGCCCCCACCGAGGTCGAAGCCCTTGACGATCTTGCCGGCCTCTACCTCCTTACCGGTGCGCTCGTTGACCTTCTTGTAGCGGATTCGGTCCGAGGTGCCCTCTTCGAGCTGATTGAAGTGGATGGCCTTGTCCTGAGTGGCCGGATAGAGGCCAACGGGGACGTTGACCAGCCCGAAGCTGAGCGCCCCTTTCCAGATCGTGCGTGCCATGGAACTCCTTCATGCAGGTCAGACCGGATCCGCGACTGCGTCACACCCCCCCGGAATAATAGGTCCGTGGCTGGATCTTCCTCAATAGAGATCTTCGAACCAGATGCTCCGGACCTTGAGCCGGAGGTCCTACGGGGCCTGGCGCAGTTCCGTCTCTACGAGCCTATGGGATCGGAATTGGCCTTGGAACTGGGGCTCTCGATCTGGATGCGCCGGAGCGGCGCTGACCTGTACTCCCTTCGAACCTGCATGCTCGGGATCCGGGACGCCCTGGTGGAGGTCGGGAATCTCGATCCCGTCACCGAGCCCATTCCCCTACTCGGTCACTCCGCTCGAACTGATGTCGTGAACCTGGCCGCCTATCTGGGCGGGCTCGTGCGCCGGGCCGCATCCTCGGCGAAGTGCGGGCCCGAAGACATCGCGGAACAGGCCATCAGTCACCTCGATGGGCGGGCCACCGCAGGAGTCATCGGAGCTGTCTGAACTCCCAGGCGCTCAGAGCCGACCTGTGCATGCCACACGACTCGACGGTCACCGGGTTGCCACGGTGGTCGCGGAATTGCCCCGTACCCTCGACCGGACGGTCACAGGGGAAGGCGGTCCCGGTGTCCGCGTCCCGACACAGTCGGAAACATTTACCGGGCACGACGATGAACGATGGTGCGTAGAACTCCTCGGCGTCGGGGCCTCGCTGCAGGGCTCCTTCGAGATCGGGGCCGGCGGCACGGTAGGCGGCGATGTTGCGGTGTCGGCGGACCGACCTGCCGACGATCAATGCCGCCAACACGACCACGATCACCACGAAGATCAACGTCACAATCGTCGCACCTCAGTCCACCCGATTCGTATGACATTAGGCGATCTCGACGTGCGGCGATCTCTGGCGAGACTGGGGTCAAGCCGGTCGGGCGGCCGGGGCGGGATCAGCTTGTAGGACGCCGGTGTGAACGTGCGTGCTCAGGACGCGGTTCCACCCGCCCGGTTTCGAAGGTGCCCTACCGTTCGACCTACCGCATCCATTCCATAAAGCGATTCGGCGCCTCTTGGCATCTCGCACACTTGTGCCCGTCCTGCGCTGCGGGGCATAGGGACGAGTGCGATCGCCAGCGTCTCGTCAGGATCCCCCAACAATGAGGGCATCCCACGCCCCTCCGAAATCAAGACCGTGCGTCACGTTCCCTCGACCTCCGGGCCTCTCACCGTCGCCTCAGTCATCGCTTGCTCCATCTGTCGAAACTCCGCGGCCGTCAACTTGCACGGGATCCGGCAGTGCTTGTGGCACATGGCGCAGCAGTACCAGGCACGTAGTTTCGACGCGGCGGAGGAATCCGGCTCCCCCGGACTCCATCGGATGACCATCACTAGGCATCGGCACCCTGGCTGGAGCCCTTGAGCAAAACAGGACTCCTGGCCCTCCTCCCTCAAGCCGACCATGACGGAGAACGGCGGCACCCCCTGTATCTCGGCGACCTCACCGGATGCTTAACCCTCGGGTACCGAGCCCCGCAGCGCCCTCACCTCGTCCTTTGGGGAGAGGCGGGCATCGGACCTTCCTCTCTCAGCCACGGGCAATCACCACTGGGCACGGGGAATTGCGGACGACATAGTCGGATACCGAGCCGAGGAGGGCCCTCCGGATCTGACCCCTCCCACGGGTGCCTAAGACGATGGCATCGGCCGCCAGGTCGCTGGCGAGTTTGCAAAGCGCACTGCCGGGGCTTCCTTCGATGACCCGTGTCTCCGCGTCGCGACCCAATGTCGTTGCCGTTCGCTCAACTGCCTCCAGCCCGGCCGAGAGCAGCCGCTCGCGCTGGATTTCGAACTCGGATGGAGATGTCGATGAGCCGGCATGGCCGGACCCGTCATCGATCAGAGATGGGTCGGTGCCTTCGACCACTGTCACGACAAGAACGCTCTCTTCCGGGTGCAGCAGCGCAACCCCGGCGATGGCCGCCTGGATCGCCAGCTCGGAGCCATCCGTCCCAACGATGATCGTGCCCACGGTCGCAAGTGTGCCACGGCATCCGGCCATTCGCCCGGTGAGGCGAGACCCGCTCGATTGGGGAGCTCATCCGCCGACCGCCGGTGTTGGGGGATAGGCACCAAGGGTGATGAGGCTGAGATCCAGATTGGCAGTCGATCCCGATGCTCGCAACCCTCCTACGATTGAATGGAGCATTTTCAGAGCCTTTCGGCTGTCCCCTGTATCCTCGTGCGGCTCGCGGCGAAGACCCAGAAGGGCAGACGGGTCACGCCGCCATCACGTTCGACGCGGTCCCCGAGAGCATCGACTTTCCCGTGTCGACCTTGGCGGGTTGCTTCTGCTTGCCCTTCGATCCGTCACCCACGGCGTAGGTCGATCCCCACATCCAGACGTTCCCCAAGGTGTCGATCGCCCCGGACTCAGGACCGCCGGCCATGACCGCGACGGGCGTGAACGGTACCGGGACGGTCACGGGCGCGTTGCCATAGCCCTTCCCCCAGGCCTCTATCTGGTCTCCCGTGGTCAGGGCCAGATCGTGAGAGTTACCGCTGACTGAGCCGCCGACGTAGAGCTGGGAGAACGTCCCCGGGACAAGCTGGGGTGTGTCGGCGTTCGAGCCGGCGTCCTCGCCGTAGCCCCACGTGTAGGCCTGGCCCGTGGCCGTAAGGGCTCCCGAGGACTGCCATGCCGCAGAGATGGCGACGACGTCCGAGAGTCCAGCGACCTCGACCGGTACCTTCGAGTTGGTGAATGTGCCGTTCCCGAGTTCGCCGTCGACGTTGAGCCCGCAGGCGTAGACCTTTCCGGTCGAGGTCAGCCAGATGGTGTGATTGCCGCCGCCGGCCACCGCGACGACCGGTGGAAGGCCCGTGATCGGCTCAGGGGTCGACGAGGTCGCGCCCCCACAGTGGTCACCGTGTTGGGAGAACCCCCACGCCCACGCCCCACCGGTCGAGTCGACGGCATAGCCGGACTGGGCAGCGTCACCGATCGAGACGATGTCCGTACCGGTCGGGAAGTCGACCGGTACCGGAGATCCGAACTGGTCGGCCTTCGACCCGTTCCCGTTATCGCCGTCGATGCCGTCGCCCCAGGCGTACTCCGTCCCGCTGACGAGGGCGAAGCTGTTGGAGTTGCTGGCCTGGATGTCAGTGACGGCCCCCGGGAAGGTGACCGGCTCAGGGGTCGTCGATACCAGCGTCCCCGACTGGGAGCCCCAGACATCGGCGGTATTCGGGGATGCCCCGGCCGCCGTCGGGATGGTGAGTGCGGCGAGGACGAGCCCCGCTGCGATCATGGTGCGCTTCATTGTGTTTCCCCTCTCTATCATGGGCGTCGCCTCTCGGAAGGGGAATGCTTCACCCATCTGTCGATCGGGTCGACCTGCCCGTCAAACTCGTTGAATGCTCGCATGGCCAGGTCGAAGCCCAGCTCACGCGTATAGCCGCACAGTACACCGACCACTCGTCGCAGACCATGAGCCAGTAGGTGCAGACCATCCGGCCAGGCACAGCTACGCGCCACCACCGATCGTCTTGCCGCCGACCAGCACTATCCCCGAAGCGCTGGGGGTAGAGGCCAGTCCCGTCGCCTCGCTTCGGGTGCAAGAAGACCACCCCTCGATCCCCGTCCTTGCCCGAATAGTTGAAATCGACTTTCAGTCGGAACGGTTCGACCACGAACGCAGACAATATTTTGGGGAAATATCCCAGAACACCGGTTCGGCGGGCGTCTAGCGCGGCGACGTCCGGAAATCACGACCCCGGGGGATCAAGCTTGGCCGCGGAAACTGGAGGTTCCAGACCCCGCACTACTCGACAATCTGGCGAGGGTCTTCAGGGTAAGTTCGCCTGACGCCCGTTGTGCCCTTACGTCACCGTGCTCGGGTATCAATGGGCAAAGAGGTGATACCCGGCATACGTCCATGCCACTACGAGAAGGACGTTTGCGGCCATTGGGGCCGTGATGAACCGTAGAAACTCTTCGCTGTTTGCCAGTCGACCGCCGGAGCGTCGAGCAGCAAGATCAACGAGCACTATGGCGACCACTAAGCCGAGCCAGAAAGCCACACCGGCTGGCCGGCTAGACGGAAGGAGCAGTGCAGGCATCGTCGCCGGTAAGTGCGCAGACATCACGGAAGCAAGGGGTGGACTCCCCACCGCGCCACGGCGATTGAAAGAAGAGGATTGATCCACTTCGGGGGCCCTTGCACGCGACGCCCCGTAGCCCAGCCCAACTAGCACCCACACCAACAGCATCGCTGCATTCAAAGGTCGAAAGGCTTCGGTGAGCGCGCTTATTGTCAGATGCGCCTCATGTTTGCCCGTGTCGATTCCGAGGATCTCCCAGGCCAGCACCACCAGCGACAGCCCCAGCCAAAGCGAGACTCCCGCCAGAGCGCGGCGACCTCCGCCTCGGCCCAGTCGCGGCCAGGGCTCAGGCGCGGGTTCGAGTCGCAATCCTGGTTTGCGTCCACGCCGGCCCTGCCAGAGCAGCAGGTCGACTACAACTACAGCGGCCAGTGAGAATGTCCACGTGACGACAGCAGGCGTCGTCGAACGATGGAATCCGCTTACCCACCCACACCAGGCGCACAGCACTAGTCCGCTCAAGGTGACGACGAAGCCACGGCCACGGTCCACGCTTTGGTATATCCCGAACATGCGGGCCGCCGCCATCACAACCGGCCCAGCACAACAGAGGACGGACTGGTCGTGGGGTGTATCACGAGATCCATCTGGGCGGCTCGGGGCGTCTCATCGCAACCGCCTCGGGGCACTTGTCGAGATGAGACAGCACGAACGAGGGGTTCGGAGTCACCCGAGAGCCAGGGTGTGTTCAACGGCCCAGGAAATCAGTGCCGATTGCGACCGGTCAGCGTGCCACCGGTCACCGGTTCCAGGGCATCCCATATCGCTCGGCCCGAGTAGCCGTGGAAGTAGCCCTAACACGTCGGGTAGGCAGCGTTACTACGGAGAGGCCTTGGGGAGGTGTCCCGAGGCTCGGAACCCCGTGACCGAAGCAAGGAAGGTCAGGTCGTCATCAGCCTTCACGAGATCCTCGTTCCATCGGAGGGCCTCTTGATCGGAAACCTGAGAGCGAGCTCTGCGGCCCGAACCATCCCAAAGGCGCGATATGCGCTTGAAATGTCCGTATACATCACCACACCCGCGCCCATCTCGATGTCGGTGAAGCCATGTGTGGTCAAGAGGCAATGAAGGCGTCTGCCCAAGGCCGGCTGTTTATGGCGCCCGACGTGGACGGCAAGGATTCGCTTGGTGACCTCGGGGTCTCCTCCACTCACGACCAGGGTGCCCCAATCGGGCTCGAGCAGCGCCAAGCGGCCCCCGGGGCGAAGTACCCGTGCCATCTCGGCCACGGCGGCATCGGGGTCATCGATGTGCTGGAGCGTGCGCTCGCAGCGACACGCGTCGAAGGTCGCGCTCTCGAACGGGAGTAGCCCTGCGTCTGCGGTCTGGAAGCTGACGTCTGGGCGATGACCATGGCGCCGCCTTGCTTCGTCGATCATGGTTGCCGAGACATCGACACCCACTGCACAGCCCTTGGGTTGGGCTAGGTCCGCCATGGCGATGACGTCCTCTCCGGTCCCGCATCCGACATCGAGCGCCCCCATCCCAGGTTCAAGGGCCAAGACGTCGAAGCTCCAGCTCTTAGCCCTCACGATGCCGGGAGCCCTTCGAGCAGCATCGAGATAATCGATCAGCTGGTTACCGGCTCCCGAAGCGTCAACGTCGCTGAAACCAGAGCGGAAGGGTGGCGCATCCGCCATGCACGTATTCTTCCAGAGCCTTGGGCTGCCCGGTGATGTTTGAGTTAAGCGACCCCGTCGTCCCAGATCACCGGGTAGGCAGGATATAGCTCCGAATTTCCTACGACTGATTACCTTCAGGCTGAACCGGGAGCATGACGAGTAGCTCGTCGATGCGCCGGTAGAACTCCAACCACGGTCGATCCCGGTCAACTGCGAGGCCGGAGACCTTGATGTCGGATTCCAACTGACTCACAATGTCCGGCAACTCGGAGATCCTGGATTCCCAATCTCTGACCAGCGTATGGGCGTACCGGCCACCAGGAACCGTGGTGCGCTCAAAGCCCAAGTCATCTGCATTCTCATCATCAAGGAGGAGGCAAGCAAGGTACCGGACTGGATCGCCGGGGTAGACGACCCCATACATCTTTCGCCCTCTAAGCGTGTCCATTCGACCTTCGAGCTGATCGAAGGCAGCCCCTGCTCCGGCAAACCCATCAACGGCCTCGACATAGGCAAAGGCCAGTTCGTTCAGATCGGTGACTGTTGGTCGAGTCACGCCCGCAATCGTATCGAAATGACGGGGATGGCCCTGGGTTAATTGTCCGTCCCGGAATGCCGGAAAGGTGGCCCACTCCAGGCACTTTGAAGGCAGGGGGCGCCGTTAGCCTCACCTCCCAGTATCACGGCCGTCCTCTAGATTTCTCGGCATGACGAATAACGTGTCGAACCACGGCCCGAGTGCCCCAAACTACGTGCACTCCGTGGTCCTGGCCGAGTACGACCCGGCCTGGCCGGTCGCCTTCCATCGGGAGTCGATCCGACTGCTCGAGGCAGCCAAGGGTCTCCTGGTCGGCATCGACCACATCGGCAGCACGTCAATCCCTGGCCTCGCTGCCAAGCCCACCATCGACGTGTTGGGCGAAGTTGACCAGGCGGAACTCGACTAGGCGCCCCTTGCGTCATTACTCGACCCCTTGGGATACCTGGACCGGTCGGCCGAGTTCACCGACCGTCTCCTGTTTTCCGCCGGACCCTCGGGCTCGCTGACGCATAATCTGCACATCGTGGCCAGGGGGACGGCGTCGTTGCGCAACGAAATCCTCTTCCGAGATCGTATGCGGCGCGATCCGAAGGCCGCCTCGCAATACGAAGCCCTCAAACGCACGTTGGCCTACCGAAGGTACCGCGACCCGCACGGCTACAGCCGTGCTAAGAGCGAATTCGTCGTGACCATCATCGACGCGGAACGTGCCGTGCGTGGACTTCCCCCGGTGGACATCTGGGCCACGCTCGGCCCGGTGCGCCAGAAGGGCTGGCTGGAGATCGAAAGTGCAGCGCCACCAGGCGGGCCGCTCTGAGCACTACGGTCCTTGCTCGGGTCCTGGATGCCGGTGCGCGGCAGCCTGGTTTCCGTTGCTGGCCACTCCGAATGCCGTAGGTCAACTGGCAAGGAGCATCCCAGATCAGGTAGGCGGGACACCTCAGTCGGCAAGCCACGCACGGCCCGCCTCGACCAGTTGCGGTGGGCTGTCGAAATGCTGAATCGGATTTCGGTTCTCACCGAAGCGGTGGATCGATCCCGGCGCCGAAGATGGGAAACAGCCCGGGACGCGCTTAGGGTGGTCACAGTCAGCCACGGAGGTGCTATGTCCAGCGCGCAGTTGTATGACACCATCGGGGCCACCTACACCGCGACGCGACGCACTGAGCCGCGAATCGCGGCGCAGGTCTGGGCTGCACTCGGCAGCGCAGGGACCGTTCTGAATGTCGGGGCTGGCACCGGCAGCTACGAGCCCCCCGACCGTGAAGTCACCGCGGTGGAGCCATCAAGGGTGATGCGTGCGCAGCGTCCCGCTAGCGCAGCGGCGTGCGTAGCTGCAACCGCGGAGAGCCTCCCGTTCGAGGACAAGCGCTTCGACGCTGCGATGGCTTTTGCCACCGTTCATCACTGGCAGGACCCGATCGCCGGTATGCGCGAGATGCAACGCGTGGCTCGCCGCGTGGTGGTATTCACCTGCGACACCAGTGACCGGGCCTGGCGCCGCCGGTTCTGGCTGACTCGTGACTACCTGCCCGAGGTTTCTGCCTCCCGCATCGGCCTCGCTACCGAGCTGGCCAACGCTATCGGGGCCCGGGTTGAGCCGGTGCTCATTCCGTGGGACTGCGTTGACGGCTTCTTCGAGGCGTACTGGCGCCGGCCTGAGGCATATCTCGACGAGAACGTTCGTCGCGGAATATCGGTATGGGCCAGAGTCGGGACGGACGCCGAGCAGAGGACAGTGTGTAGCCTCCGTGATGACCTCGCATCCGGTCGGTGGGCCGAACGCAATAGCGACCTCCTCGATCTCGAAGCGGCGGACCTTGGCCTTCGCCTGCTAATAGCTTGATCCCGCGTCTCCTCGGGATGACCAGGCCGCCCGATTGGCCCAATTACGTCGCTCCTGCCCCCAGAGTCATCACCCTGCCCCCGACCAACGCTAACCCGGGCTAGCAAATACGGTCACCAGAAGGTGTCAGCGCCACGAGTCAGAGATCGGCTGGTCATTAAAGGGCATAGTGCCATCGAGGACTAGGTCTGCGATCCGCGCTGGTTCATCGCGTGCCATGTATCCCAGTTCGTCGTCAAACCATCTGTTCCAACGCTCCAGTACCTCTTCTTTGGTACCCATCGCAGCGTCCCGCGTAATCCCCCGCTCAATACAAACCTCCCTGGGAGCATCCACGAAGATTGCGACACTGAGGAACTGGCGGAACTCTCGTCGGAGTGACCCAACGCCCTCGAGGATGAGGGCTTCGGTGACTGCCTGATCGACCACGGGTTCGGGTTTGTGCCCTGGCCACCACTGCGAGCGTGGGTAGTTCAGGGTCCGCACTCCCAACTTCAGGGGCTCGAAGATATGCCCTATGAGTAGAGGCCACCAGTCCTTGGGGTTCTCCCAGCTGGCGAAGTCGTCGGTATGCACGATTTCGGCACCAAGCCCCTCGCCCAGACGAGCGGCAAGAGTGGACTTGCCAGAACCTCCATGTCCGTCGATCCCGATGACCTTGGTCGAACCGGCTCGTGGGGGCCGCGACTCGAGGATCGATTCCAGGTCGAACACTCGAGCGAACCTATCTGAGCGAGTTCCTGTCCGCTGGATGGCTTCGAACGACGAGAGATCCTGTGGGCTGCCCGGATCACCAACTAGGCCGCGCCGTTGGGCCTAGGGGACGCCCCCGAACGCTGCCAGTTCGTGATCTACTCCGGCAGGGGCGGGACAGGGGTAAAGGCTGACGACTACGGTCGCCGACGTGGCACTCCAAGGAATCCTCTTTGACTGGCGAGGGACCCTGGTCAGAGATCCTGATGACGCGTGGTGGGTTCGCTCTGCACTGTCCCGACTTGAACGCAGTGCAAGTGAGACTGCCGTTGTCGAGGTGGTGGATCGCCTTCGCGGAGCAAGTCAATCGCAGATCGTCATCGAGGCCCAAAAGACTGCGGACTGCTCGGCCGAGCAGCACCGTACGGCGACCATGCTTTGGTATTCGGAAGCGAATCTGGATGCTGCGTTGGCCGGGACTCTTTATAGTCTCGACCTCGATCCAATCGCTCATCCTTACTACGAAGCTGTGCCTGAGACGCTCCGGCGCATCAAAGCGAAGGGTCTTAGTGTGGCGATTGTCAGCGACATACATTTCGATCTACGACCTGAGTTTGCCCTTGAAGGACTCGACGGACTGGTCGACCATTTCATCCTTTCTTTCGAGCATGGTGTGCAGAAGCCCGATCCGCGCATCTTCACCCTCGCGTTAGATGTCCTGGGCCTAGGGGCTACCGAAGCCATCATGATTGGCGACCGTCCTGACAGAGACGGTCCGGCGGTGCAGGTTGGGATTCCCACGCTGCTGCTCCCATCGGAGAGGGGATCAAGGCGGGGTTTGGACGTTGTCCTAGCCATTGTCGAAGCTCGAGCTGGATAGCGCACTACTGGACGAGGGGCTCGGTGCCCCCGAACAGTGATGATGTTCTTGTCGTCCTGGAGGGTCCACCGCGGTCGCGATGGTCTCCAATAGGTTCGGAAGCACTGGGAGATTCGGCCTGACTTGAAGTTGTGAGACCTCCTCGGATGCCGTCGGCCGGGCTCTTCCAGCAGTAGGACGAATACGGCACGTCCCGTCCCAAAGAGAGGGTGATGGACCGACCTGCGACAACAGGCCGGACCGCCCGTCACTCCGATCGGGGACGGCCGTGCCACCCCTCAACCGCTAAGGAAGGAAGGGATGGCCATGACCATCGTAGAACCTGTGCGCACCGTGACCGGTGGCGTCGACACTCACCTGGACGTCCACGTTGCCGCCGCACTCGACCCGTTGGGAGGTCTGCTCGGATCCGAACCCTTCGAGACGACCCCGACCGGTTACAAGGCCCTGCTGGTCTGGCTCGAGGGCTTCGGAGATGTCGGAAAGGTGGGTGTGGAAGGGACCGGTTCCTACGGGGCGGGACTGGCCCGGTTCCTGCGCCGACGACGTGTCGAGGTGGTGGAGGTGGACCGGCCGAACCGACAGGCACGACGTCGCCAGGGGAAGTCCGATCCCTGGACGCCATCGAGGCGGCCCGGGCCGCGTTGTCGGGTCGGGCTCAGGGCCAGGCAAAGTCCCGCGACGGTGCCGTCGAGGCCATCCGGGTCCTGGTGGTGGCCAAGCGCTCTGCCCGACAAGCCCGGGTCAAGGCCCTCACCCAGGTCCGCCATCTGGGCATTACCGCTCCCGACCAGGTTCGATGCCGCATGAAAGGACTGAGTGTCCCGGCACTGGTCGCCGAAGGAGCGAAGTTCCGGCCGACCAGGTCCACCGACCCGGTGGAAGCGGCCACCAAGGCGTCGCTTTCCTCGTTGGCCCACCGAATCCAAGCACTGGACCGCGAGATCGCCGAGCTCGACGCGATGATCGACCCCCTCGTGGCTGCCACCGCGCCCGACCTGCTCGCACTCTTCGGAGTCGGCCCAGATACCGCGGCTTCGCTCTTGGTGGCCGCCGGCGACAACCCGGAACGACTCCGCTCGGAGGCCGCCTGGGCCCACCTGTGCGGTGTATCCCCGCTGCAGGCCTCCTCGGGAAAAGTGACCCGTCACCGGTTGGACCGAGGCGGTGACCGTCAGGCCAACAGTGCCCTGTGGCGCATCGTGATGGTCCGGATAGCCCACGATCCCGACACCACGGCCTATTTCCAACGACGCGTGAAGGAGGGGCGCACCAAGCCCGAGGTCATCCGCATCCTGAAGCGCTACGTCGCCCGCGAGGTCTACCGCCACTTGCCTCGCGGCTAAATCCCCGGCTGTGGGTCTGGCTCTTCCCACAACTGTCGTCCCACACAGAGGGGCACGTAGCCGAGGGTCGAGTGCAGCCGGACGGTGTTGTAGCGCTTGATCCACGCGGTGATGGCGGCCTTGGCGTCGGCTCGGGTGGCGAACCGGTAGCGGTGGACCAGCTCCCGCTTGAGGCTCGACCAGAACGATTCGGCCACCGAGTTGTCGAAGCACGTTGCCACCCGTCCGGCTGACTGGCGGATGGCGTAGCCGTCGCAGAGGGCACGGAACTTGTCCGACAAATATTGGCTTCCCCTGTCCGAGTGGAAGATCACGCCGGCGACGCTCCCGCCCCGCTGCCCGACGGCCTTGTCGAGGGCTTCGGCCACCAGCGCGGTAGGCATCTGTTCCTCCATGGCCCAGCCGATCAGCCGGCGACTGCCGAGGTCGAGCACGCTGGCCAGATACAGCCAGCCCTCGTCGGTCGGGATGTAGGTGATGTCGCCGCACCAGGCATAATCAGGCACACCCGGACCGAAGTTCTGGTTGATCAGGTCGGGCAGGGGCGGGTTGTTCTCGGACCAGAGCGTGGTCCGGATCCGCTTGCGCTCCATAACACCCACCAGGTCGTGGTCCCGCATGATCCGCTCGGTGCGCTTGTGGTTCACGCAGTAGCCCCGGCGGCGGAGCTCGTTGGTCACCCTCGGGCTGCCGTAGGTCGAGTCCGACTCGGCGTGGATGTCGTGGATGTGGTTGATCAGATATGCCTCGTCGAGCTCGGCCCAGGTCGGACCGTCAGCCTCCCTGGCCAGCCAGCCGTAGTAGGCCGAGGACGAGACCTCGGCCGCCTCGCATGCCACGGCAACAGGGAATCCTTTGGCCTTCATGGCGGAGACGTGCCGGTAGCGGCTCACCGGTCCAACTCCTTCACCCAGAAGGCCACACTTCGTTTGAGCAGGTCGCGCTCCATGGTCAGGCGCTTCACCTCCCGGCGGAGTCTGGCCATTTCCTCGCGCTCCTCGCTCGAGAGCCCTTCTCGTTCGCCCCGATCGATCCGCTCCTGGCGGACCCAGTTGCCGAGGGTCTGCTCGACCAGGCCGAGCTCTCGCGCCACGTCCGCGACGGTGCGCTTCTGGTCAATGACCAGGGCTGCCGCGTCGGTGCGGAACTCCTTCGGGTATCGCCCTCGCCGCCGGGTCGGCGTCGGCTGTTCTTCGGTCACTACTGGCATGACTACCTCCTATTCGAGGTGTCCGGCCAGTGGGGGGATGCTCA
>Ga0182018_10000068_pt1 | contig 122188 bp, 100 predicted proteins | sample 812P2MmetaG_FD_120490 | JGI IMG/M metagenome (GOLD analysis project Ga0182018, IMG submission 120490) | Permafrost microbial communities from Stordalen Mire, Sweden - 812P2M metaG | ecosystem: Environmental > Terrestrial > Soil > Wetlands > Permafrost | place: Sweden: Stordalen | collected...
GACCTCGACCGAGACCGCGCCGGCGTCTCACCTGGCTGCATCCAAGGACGACCCGGTTATCCTCAATTCGGCGAACACGGACGATCTGAGACGCTTGCCAGGGATCGGCGAGAAGAGGGCTAGTGCGATCCTGACGCTGCGCGCTCGCCTGGGACGCTTTCGTGCTGTCGAGGATCTCCTCAAAGTGAAGGGGATCGGACGCGCCACACTCCGACGACTGCGGCCCCTGCTCCGGGTCGACCCGGTTGCCTCGGCCGACGCGGGCGCTCAGGTGCCGGCGGGCGGATGACTCGCGCGGCGCTCTCGGGTACCAACCACCGCTCGCAACGTCTCGATCAGCGGCCGGATTCGTTCCTGCCGAAGCTTGTAGGCAGCGCGATTCGCAACGAGCACGCTCGAGATCTGGGCCACGAGATCGCGCTCCTCCAAGCCATTTTGCGCGAGCGTCTCCCCGGTCTCGACGAGGTCGACGATGAGGTCCGCCAGACCCGTCACCGGCGCCAGCTCCACGGACCCGTGAAGATGGATCACCTCCGCCTGCACTCCCTTCCGCGCGAAGTGCAGCGCAGCCGAGCGCGAGTACTTCGTCGCCACCCGGGGCACATCCGCTGGAGCCGCCTTTCCGGCGACGCCGGCAACGACCATGCGGCACTTGCCAACGCCGAGATCGAGCGGCTGATAGACGTCGTACGACCGTTCCATCAGAGTGTCCCGGCCGCAAACTCCGAGCTCCGCGGCGCCGTATTCGACATAGGTCGCCACGTCGTCGGGTTTGACGAGTAGGAAACGCAGACCGACTCCTCGAGCCTCGCGAACGAGGGACCTGTCGTCCGCGAGCAGCACGTCCGGGTCGACCCCGGCACGCCCGAGGAGCGGAGCCACCGCGCGAAGCACGCGCCCCTTGGGTAGCGCGATGGTGAGGATCTCGGTCACGCTTCCGCCCCTTTCACGCGTTCGATGCGGGCTCCCACGCGACGCAGCTTCTCCTCGATACGTTCGTAGCCTCGATCGATGTGGTAGACGCGCCGCACCTCGGTCTCGTCCTCGGCGACGAGGCCCGCGATGACGAGCGATGCGCTGGCCCTGAGGTCGGTGGCCATCACGCTCGCGCCGAACAGCTTCTCGACGCCCTGCACGACGGCGGTGTTCCCGCGCAAGGCCACAGTCGCCCCCATTCGCTCCAGCTCGGGGACGTGCTGGAAGCGATGCTCGAAGATCGTCTCCGTTATGACGCTCTCGCCCCGCGCGAGAGACATCAGCACGAGGAACTGCGCCTGCATGTCCGTCGGGAACCCCGGGTGTGGCGCGGTCGTCACGTTGACCGGGCGGAGCGGCCCCGACCTGCGCACCCGGACGTTTTGCCCTTCGCTCGCCACCTCGATTCCCGCAGCACGCATCTTGGCCACGAGCGCCTCGAGATCCGACAGCTCGGCGCCCTCGAGAGTGAGGTCGCCACCCTCGGCTATCGCCCCCGCGACCATGTAGGTTCCCGCTTCGATACGGTCGGGAATGATCGCATGATCGAATGGTCCGAGCTCGCCGCGCTCGGAGCCCCTGATGTGGATGACGTCCGTCCCGGCCCCGTCGACCTCGGCTCCCATCTTGTTTATCACCCGACCGAGCTCCTCCACCTCCGGCTCTCGAGCACAGTTGACGAGCGTGGTGCGGCCCCGTGCGAGCGCCGCCGCCATCATCAGGTTCTCGGTGCCGGTGACGGTCGGGATGTCGAAGTAGACTTCGCTGCCTCGGAGGCGCCCGCCCCCGCCGGGCCCCTCAGCGAGAACGTACCCGCGCTCGAGTCGGATCGTGCACCCCATCGCCTCCAGCCCCTTTAGGTGCTGATCGATCGGACGCGCGCCGATGGCACAGCCACCCGGCAGCGACACCTTGGCGCGGCCAAAGCGTGCCACGAGCGGACCCAGCACGAGCACGCTCGCGCGCATCTGTTTGACGAGCTCGTAGGGCGCCTCGGGCCGGACGCTCGACCCGGCGGCCACGTGGACCTCGGGCGCCGCGACCGTGACTTCACGCCCCAGGAACCGGAGGAGCGCCGCGGTCGTCTCGATGTCGCGCAGCGCGGGGACGTTCCGCAGGCGGCTCGCGCCGTCTGAGAGAAGCGTGGCGCAGAGAATGGGCAGCGCGGCGTTCTTCGCTCCGCTGATGGGGACGTTGCCCCGCAACGGGCCGCCGCCACGAATGCGAATGGCGTCCATGGGCCGAGCTTACCCTCACCCGGCGTTTATTTGCCCTTTGCGTCTTTCGAGGCTTTCATGCGGGCGCGCAATCTGGATGCGTACCCTTCCTTATTTTCTTGCTTCACTCGCGCGATAGCGAGCGCATTCGGCGGCACGTCGTTGGTCACCGTCGTCCCGGTGGCCACGTAGGCGTTCGCGCCTACCGTCACCGGAGCCACGAGCTGGGAGTCGCTCCCGATGAACGCTCCTGCCTCGATCGTCGTCGTGTGCTTCCGGAAGCCGTCGTAATTGCAGAAGATCGTCCCGGCGCCAATGTTGGCCCCATCGCCTATAACGCCGTCGCCTAGATAGGCGAGGTGGTTGGCCTTCGCGCCGCGCCCCATCGTCGTCTTCTTTGTCTCGACGAAGTTGCCGACGTGCGCCTCTTCCCCGAGGTCGCTCCCGGGGCGCAGGTGCGCAAATGGACCCACATGCGCGCGCGGGCCGATGCGTGCCTCGGTGGCCACGGAATAGGGCTTCACAATGGCACCGGCGCCGACGAGGACGTCCGTCAGCACGCAGCCCACGTCGACCGTCGCACCTCGCTCGAGACGCGTCGCCCCGCGCAGCACTGCCCCGCTCTCGACCGTCGCGTCGGGCTCGAGTACGACCCCGGAATCGACACGTGCTCCGTCGCGCACCGTCGCGCCCTCGAGGCGCCACTTGCGGGCGATGCGCGCGTGCATCGTCCGCTCGACCTCGGCAAGCTGCTCCCGGTCGTTGACGCCTGCCAGGACATCCGCCGGAAGGGTCACGGCGGCGATGTGCTCGCCCGCGTTGTTGCTGAATGCGACGATATCGGTGAGGTAAAGCTCGCCCTGGGTGTTGTTGGGTGCGAGCGTCGCGAGGGCCTCGCGCAGAAGCGCGATGTTGGCCACGTAGATGCCGGCGTTGATCTCGCGAACGTCGCGTTCGTCCTGGCTGCGAAGGTCGCGGTGCTCGCGAATCTCGACGATCTGGCCGCCCTTGCGCAGGACGCGGCCGTAGCCCGTGGGGTCGCCGACGAGACACGTGGCGAACGAGAGCGCCACCGGCGAGCTCGTGTCCAGGAGGGGGCTCCCGACTGCACGCAGGTGCTCTCCCAAGACGAGGGGTACGTCGCCGTTCATGACGAGTACCTCGAGGGCCTCCTTGCCGATCGTGGCCAGGCCCGCTCTTGCGGCATCTCCGGTTCCGCGCTGGTGCTCCTGGACGGCGGTGCGCACGGGCCGGCCTTTGAATGCTCGCCCCAGATATTCCTCGACCTGGCCCCGTCCCTGACCGACGACGACGACCACCTCCCCGCAACCGGCGTCGAGTGCTGCCTGCACGGCGTAGTGCACGATAGGGAGGCCGCAGACGAGGTGCATGACCTTCGGCACCGCGCTCTTCATCCGGGTCCCCTGCCCCGCCGCGAGAACGATGCCGGTCGTCGTCTGCATTGGACCCCCGTGGGAGACGGAGAATGTTGACGGTTCTCTTCTCCTAAGGCAACAGGTCGGGTAAGGGAGGCGCCGGCAGCGGGCCGTTGGGCATCGGCTCGTTCGACGCCGTCGGTGCGTTCGCGCCGGCGGGCGCCGCGATGTTGTTCGGCACGTAGACCACGACGGCGGCCCCGGGTCTGAGAGTGTCGCCACGCGGCCTGCGATTGATCCGCTCCATCGTGCGCGGCTGGACCTCGAATCGCTTACCTATCGACTCGAGGGTATCGCCCTCGCGCGCGGCCACGGTCACCCGTTTGAATCCCCTGTCACGCTCGAGCGACGCGAAGAACTCGTCCGAGCCCACGGCGAGCACGCGCACGTCGCTCTCGGAAACGACCATCACGCGCGACAAGTCCGTGTCCGGCCAAACGAACGCCTGCAGGGTCATCCCCTCGGCGAGACGCGCACCCGGGTCGAGCCCGTTCCAGCGACGCAGATCGTCCGGCGACACGTGCAGGGCCCCGGCGATCTCCTTCAGGTTGTCGCCGACGAGCACGCGGTAGAACACGCGCTCGCGGTCGGGGTAAACGAACACGTCCGACGGGACTACGATGCTTTGCTTCGGCCCGGTCGGAACCGGCGCCACGCCGGGCGCTGCCCCGTCGACGCGCGGGACGAGCAAGACCGTACCGCCACGGACTGCTTCGCCGGGCGCTATCGCGTTCAGGTCGACCAGCCGCTGCGTCGTCGTCCGGTGCGCCACCGCCACCTGATCGAGCGTCTCGCCGAAGCGAACGACGTAGCGCTCGAGCGTCGGCTGGGTGCCGCGGATCCGCGCGAGCCCCTGAGCGGCAGCCGCGCCCTTTCCCTGCGGCACCTTCACTGGATAGGCCGCGTCGCCATCGGCTGCAGGCGGCGTGCGGGCCGAACGAAGCTCGGGGTTCAGCCCTTCGATGTCCTTTGAGACGCAACCGACCGCCTGGGCCACGAGCGCGAGCGGAGTGCCCGGAGGGACACTCACTTCGTCCGTTTCGCTCGGCGCATCGACGACGACGTCGGCCAGACCGAACGCCGCGAGATTGTGCGCGACCACGGCGGAAGCGATGATCTTTGGCACGTAGAGAGTGGTCTCCCACGGCAAGGTGCCCTCGCTGTGCGCGAGGGACCAAAAGTCGTTCGTGTTGTAGCGCCGGACGACCGATGCCAGACCCGCGTACCCCATATTGTAGCCGGCGATCGCGAGCTCCCAGCTTCCAAAGCGCCGGTGAAGGTCCCCGAGGAAGTCCACGGCCGCGTCCGTCGCCAACGTCGGGCTCAGCCGCTGATCCAGCCAACGATCGACCATCAGACCGTAGATGCGACCAGTCTCGGGCATGAACTGCCAGATACCCGCGGCTCCCACCATCGATCGCGCCGTGGGATCGAACCCGCTCTCGATCATTGCCACCCACACGAGATCCTCGGGGAGCGACTTGCGACGCAGCGAACGGCGCATCATCTCGCGCCAGCGGCCCGAGTGTCGGTAGAGGTTCGCGAAGGTCGTGCGTCCGCGCGGGTCGTCCCGGAAGAACTCGAGGTACCGGACGACGTGCTCGTCCCACCGCACGGGAAGGTCCGGCAGCTCGAGGTGGGTCAGCCACGACAGATCGACCGGTCCGTCGCTCGCGGGAGGCGGCGCCGAGGCGCCGGACGGAATCCCCGAAGCGTGGACGCGGGGGTCGCCCTCGGAGGGCATCGACAGCGGTAAGTCCGAGGGCCACGAGCTGCCAGGGGCCGGGGACGCCGGAGGAAAGAGCTCCTGCTCGGCCTCACGCAACGTGCGAAGCTCGGGGCTCTCGACGCCTACGGAGGCATCGTCCGACGTCGGCCCCCCGGCGATGGCTCTACGTGCCGCGGCGTCTCCGACCCGTACGACCTTGCCGCTTCCCTTCGTGGGCTTCGCCGGAGACCGAGCGATTGCCCCCGACCTGGCAGAAGGGTGCGGGTCGGCCGCTGCGGCCGCCGAAAGAACAAAGAGCAGAGCGCAGCCAACACCTGTGGCCACGCGACGCGCACAACACGTCGCCATCGCCGCGAAAACTTCGCACGCGCTCAGGAGGTGGTCAAATCTTCGGGAAATCCTCGCCCAGCGGCGGCAGGTCGTTCTCGTCGTAGCCCGTGGGCACCTGCCAGATCTCCTGCGTTGGTGGGTAAGTATCGTGCGACGACTCGACCCGCCGGGCGCCGCCCCGGAACGAGAGGACTCGGGTCCGGAGAATCTCCATCCCATCGATGCCCTTTTGCTTGCGCTTGGGCGCGTCGAGCCCCGGCTCTTCGACGACCTTGCGGGCGAACGCCGTGGTCGAGAGCACGTCGCGACCGAAGGTCACGTTCACCGGCTTGTCGGCGCCGAGCAGATCCATGCTGATTCGGTTGCCCGCGACGGTCGCATGCACCACGACCGAAAACGAGAACGGGTTTCTCAGCTTGAGGTCGACCGTCGGATAGACGACCGTCGCGTCGAGCCCGGGCGGGATGTATCCGCTCGGACGGGAGTGAGGGAGACGCTGGACGATTTCGAGACCCCCGAAGACAGCCAGGGCGTGCAGCGTCGAGGCCACCTGGCACGTGCCTCCGCCCGTGCCCTCGACCATCTCGCCCTTGAATATCTCGAACGACTTCTGAAACCCGTTCTCCTCGATCCGCGCGCCCACCGTGTCGTTGAAGCTGATGAGCTGCCCGGGTTCGACGACCAGTCCGTCGACGTGGGACGCCGCCACCTCGATATTGCGTGCCCTGGGACCCTGATCGCCGTGGCGCGAGAAATACGTGCCGAACGACGCAAGCACATGCGACACGTCGACCCTTCCCAGCGAGGCGCGGGTCACGCTCGGTGCGACGCGCGCGAACGGAAGGTCGATCTCTCTCTGGCCCGGATCGACCGCCGCTCGCGCAACCGCGGCGGCCGCCTCGTCGAGATCCAGCGACCGGCCATCGTGTTCGCCGATGATCTCGTGATGATCGAGATCGAGGCGTGCATTGGCGGGGGGCGTGTCGAGGTTGTCCTTAAACTGGACGAGGCGCTGGACGGTCACACTCGGATCGACTCTAGGCTCGAGAGGCACGTCCACCTCGCCCCGTCGCGCCCGGTCCGCGACCCGAGCCTGCGTCAACATGTCCCCGGCGCGCCCCAGACGCAGCACGCGATCCGCAACTGCCTCGACGTCGACAGACACCCCGAGGTCGCCGAGGGTCGTCTCGAGGACAACCCGCGCCGCGTCGCCGTCGTTAGCCACGAGGCGAACGCGTCGTTGCGCGAGGACGAGAGCGCGAAACCCGGCGAGCGCCCGCACACGCGTTGCGGCAGCGACGGGTTCCCCGTCGATCTTTATGCCCGGCAAGGCCACTTCGACGTCCCCGGCCAGCCTCAGGGGCCACCACCTAGCCACTGCGGCCCAGGCCGCCCCGCCGCCCGCGGCCGCGAGTGCTCCCAACACACAGATTCGCAGAAGAACCGAGCGAGCCACGACCTCTCTCCGAGCGCCTCGACGCTCGAGGGAAGTATCCGTCATCCCCGTGGCCTTGACAAAGTTGCGCGTTAGGATGGGCTTTTCCAAGGTGGTCACTCCTCGATGAAAGCCTGCCCGCAGTGCCACCTCCGTTATCCCGAGGAGGCCATCTTCTGCTTCCTCGACGGGGCCGCGCTCTCCACGATGCTTGACCCGGTGGTCGGCAAGACGATCGCCGGCCGCTACGTCATCGAAGGCCTGCTCGGCGAAGGAGGGATGGCCAGGGTCTACGGCGCGCGACACAAGCTCGTCGACCGGCCGTGCGCCGTGAAGCTCATGAACCCGATGTACGCGGCGGATAGCACGGTGCGCGAGCGCTTCCGCCGCGAAGCGAAGAGCGCGCAGGCGATCGCCCACCCGAACGTCATCGAGATATTCGATCAGGGCGAGACCGACGAGGGCACGCCGTACATGGTGATGGAACTCCTCGATGGTCAGACGCTCTCGGCGCTGATCGACGAGGGCCCGGTCAAACCCGCGCGCGCGATCCCGATCATGATTCAAGTGGCGCGCGGCATCGCGCGTGCGCACGACCTCGGCGTCGTGCATCGCGACCTGAAGCCAGACAACATCTTCGTCTGCCGCCGGGCCGACGGCTCCGACCTCGTGAAGATCCTGGATTTCGGCATCGCCCGGTCCCGCAGCGACACGCGCTTGACGACGGCCGGAGAGCTCTTCGGCACGCCTCAGTACCTCGCCCCGGAGCGCATCGTGAAGGGCGAAGCCGGCCCCAGCGTCGACCTCTACGCGCTGGGGGTCATCTTCTTTGAGATGGTGACGGCGAGGCTGCCCTTCGAGGCCAGCGATGCCGCGTCCTTCCTCATCAAGCACATGAAAGATACGCCCCCGGCGCCGCGGAGCGTCGATCCGAACGTTCCGGAGAAGCTCGACGCACTGATACTCCAGCTTCTCGAGAAGGATCCACTGGCCCGCCCCGTCGACGCTCACCGGATCGAGCAAGACCTCGTCGGCATTGCGCACGTGCTCGGCGTGCGCGTTCCTCCCGACGCGGAGAGCGACCCGGCGAGTTCGCGGCCCGTGGCGCGCACGCTGCCGTCGGTCGGGAGCGAGCAGTGGCTGATGCGCGTCGAGGTCTTCGAGCAGATGCTCGCCCGGACCTTCGGGGCGACCCCCCCCGCCGACCAGCAGCGCACGCTGTCGGAGCTGAAGGTACTCGTTCGCCAAGTCGGCGAAGTGCGAAGCGCGAACACCAAGGAGCAGCGGTCCCTCGAGGACATCGACGCGCGAGGACGCGATGGGCGGCAGAGGTTCGGGTTCGCCGTCGACGCGCTGGGCCTCGATACATCCAAGGCGAAGGGCGAGGTGCGCATAGCGCGGACTGAGCACGAGCGTCTCGCGGGAGACACGAAGGTCGCGCTCGCTGCGTACCTCGAGGCCCAGCGGGAGCTTCTGTCTTGGGAGGGCCGCTCCGGGCTCGTGGAGCCGTACCCCCAGCTCGCGAGCGCGCACAGGCAGTGCGCCGCCGCCGTCGACTCGTGGCTCGAGGTACGGAAACGCGAACGCGTCGGGCGCGCGCTTCTAGAAGAGAAGGAGCGGACCGCGAGCGATCTCGAGTTCCAGATCACCGCGCTCCGGAACGCCCTCGCGAACCACGAGCGGGGCATCGACCGCGACCGGGAGACCACGAACAAGCACGCAATCGAGCTCAGCGCCGAAGCCGAGCGCATGGAGCATCAGCTTTTGCAGCTCGCCACCCGATTCTGCGAGCCACTTCGGTCCCGCCCCGATCTCGGCCCGCTGTTCCAGCAGCTCGAATCCGACGCCGCCGCCACGAACTAGAGCTGGCTGCGACCAACCTACGGCGCCGGGAGAAACAAATGGCTAGACTCGGCGCCCATGCGACCCAAGGCCTTCCTGCTCGGTAGCTCTCTCGTCGTCCTCGCTTGCGCCTGCGGCGGATCTCCCCCTCAGGACATGTTCCCGCCGCACCTGGACATTCCCGTCCCGCCCGACCCGCCAGCGCCACATGCAAAGGCGGTCGAACACGTCCAGGCACCTGCGAAGTCGGCGCCTCCCGGGCCCACTGCGGAGCCGCCGGCGGCGCCCCCCGACGCGCAGACCATCGTTAGCGCAAGCGACCGCGACGAGGCTGACAGGAAGATGGACGGCGGCCGACATCCCGCCGAGTTCCTTGCGTTTCTCGGTCTCGCACCTGGCATGCGGGTCGCAGAACTAGGCGCGGGCAGCGGCTACACGACCGAGCTTCTTGCGCGTACGGTCGCACCGAAGGGGAAGGTCTGGGCACAGAACAGCCCTGGAATCCTCAAGTTCGTGGGCAAGCCGTGGGCGGAGCGCCTGAACAAGCCGGTCATGAAGAAGGTGGTCGTCCGGGTGGACCGGGAGTTCGACGCACCGCTGCCGCCGGATGCGAAGAACCTGGACGCCGTCGTCAGCGTGCTCTTCTATCACGACACCGTCTGGCTAGGCGTCAACCGGGACAAGATGAACAAGGCGGTTTTCGCCGCGCTCAAGCCCGGCGCGGAGTACGTGATCGTCGACCACAGCGCCGCAGAGGGTCACGGCGCCAGCGACGCCAAGACGCTCCATCGCATCGAGGAGTCCGTTGTGCTTCAGGAGGTCGAGCGAGCCGGCTTCCGCCGCGCCGGGAACGCCGACTTTCTCCGCAATCCGGGCGACGCGCACGACTGGAACGACGCACCGAACGTCGCCGCCGACAAGCGCGGGACGAGCGACCGGTTCGTGCTCAAATTCATCAAACCACAATCCCCGTGAGCCGGAGGCAGTACCTCGGGCTACGATTGTCCGCGCATGGAGGCCAGACCGCTCAACGTCGACCAGAACCGGGTGCTCGTCATGGTTCTGGCGGGCGGCGAGGGCAAGCGTCTCTTTCCGCTCACGCTCGACCGCGCGAAACCAGCCGTCCCGTTCGGCGGTCGCTACCGCATCATCGACATCGTCCTCTCGAACTTCGTCAACTCGGGTCTCACTCGCATCAAAGTCCTCACGCAGTACAAGAGCGCGTCCCTCGAGGAGCACATCGCGCGAGACTGGAGGCTCGCGCCGATGCTCGACCAGTTCATCGAGGCAATCCCCGCGCAGCAGCGCACTGGGAAGACGTGGTACCGAGGCTCCGCGGACGCGGTCTGGCAATGCCAGCACGTCATCGACGACGACCGGTCGGAGATCGTCTGCATCTTCGGGGGAGACCATGTCTACAAGATGGACGTGCGTCAGATGCTCGCGTTCCACGAGGACCACCACGCCGACGCGACGGTCGCCGCGATCCCTGTACCGCGCGATGCCGCGCAAGACCTCGGCGTCATCGAGGTGAGGGACGACGGGCGGATCGTGGCCTTCCACGAGAAAGTCGCCGACCCTCCACCGATGCCCGGTGACCCGACGCGCTGCCTCGCATCGATGGGCAACTACGTCTTCCGGTCCGACGTGCTACTGCGCGAACTGCGCGAGGACGAGGACATCGTAGAGAGCCGCCACGACTTCGGGCGGGACATCCTTCCACGGCTCGTAAAGAAGGGAGCCGCCATCCACGCGTACGACTTTGCGAAGAACGTCGTCCCCGGCGAGGACGACGTCAACCGGGGGTACTGGCGCGACATCGGAACGATCGACGCGTACTGGGAAGCGCAGATGGATCTCATCGAGATCCGCCCTCAGTTCAACCTCTATAACTTCCGGTGGCCTATCCGTACGGGTGCCACGCACGACCCCCCGGCTAAGTTCGTCTTCCGCGACGAGGCCCAGGCACGCGTCGGCATCGCGACCGACTCGCTGGTAAGCCACGGCTGTATCATCTCGGGCGGTCGCATCCATCGCAGTGTTCTCGGTATCGGCTGCCGTGTGAACTCGTTCAGCGAAGTCGAGGAGTGCGTGCTCTTCGAGGGGGTACGCGTTGGCCGGCACGCGCGCATCCGGCGCGCGATAATCGACAAGGACGTGGAGATCCCGTCGGGAATGGTCATCGGTTACGATCGCGAGTCGGACCGGCAGCGCTTCTCGGTGACGGACGCGGGCACCGTCGTCATCCCGAAGCGAGCAAAGCTGGAGGGGGCCGACTGATCGGCAGGGACGATGGGACGGACGGTCATCGTCGGCGACGTCCACGGCTGCGCGGGTGAGCTCGAGGCTTTGCTCGAGATCGTCGGGTTCTCGCCGGCCGACAAGCTCGTATTCGTCGGCGACGTCGTGGCTCGCGGACCGGATTCGCACGGGGTGCTTGCGCTGATGAAGCGTCTCGGGGCGACGTCCGTGCGCGGTAACCACGAGAGCAAACTGCTCGCCTGGCGACGACGAGCGAAGCCGCTGGGACCGGACCACGGTCCGCTCAGCCGCGCATTCTCGGACGACGAATGGCGGCTCCTCGAGTCCATGCCGCTCTGGATCGACCTGCCCGAGCATGGCTTGCGCGTCGTCCACGCCGGAGTGGTTCCGGGACTCGAGGCGGATCGTTGTCCGCCCGAGGCCTTGATGAAGGTGCGGACCATCGACGCGAAGGGCCGCTGGAGCGACGAGCCCGATGGCGGGACTCTCTGGGGCGCACTCTACGAAGGCCCTCCCCACGTCGTCTTCGGACACCACGCGCGTCCCGAGCCGCAGCTCCATGATTGGGCGACTGGACTCGACACCGGATGCGTCTACGGAGGCCACCTCAGCGCGCTGGTGCTTGACGAGGGAGAGACCATGCCGCGGGGCGCAGCCGCGAGCTCGCGACTCGAAAACGTCCCCGCAATGCGCAAGTACTACGGAGGCAAGGGGACGCCGCTCGGTGGCTGAGGTCCTAGTTCTCAGAAGATCCAGCCGACGGCCGCGTCGAGCTCGGCGTGGAAGCCCAAGACCGACGACGACGGTGTCGCGTTCCCGCCCATTGCCCAGGAGTAAGCGGGGCCGCCGGCTAGACGTATCGTCGCGCCCTGTGGCCAGGTCCACTCGTAGCCCACAAGCACCGTGGCACCGCCGACCTGCGCCGACGACCCCTCGGCGGCGGCCCACGCCCATTCGAATCGTGGGTGAACGTAGACACCGTGAAATACGAACCGCTGCGGGAATATGGGGAAACCCAGCGACGCGGCGAAGACGTGCGTCGCTCCAAACGGCAGCCAGTCTCCATCCACGCTCAGAGCCACGTTCGCACCGAGAGCCACGTCAACTTCGGCCCCGATGCTGCCCCAGGGCATGGGCAGCGAATGGACGAGGGCTCCGCCGGAGCGCGGCCCCCCGTCGTCGGCGGCGTCGATGTGGTCAGTCTCGACGTCCGCTCGCGTCTCAGCCGCGCCCGCCTCGCGCGCATCCACCTGGGAGAGCGCGAGCGCCGTGGCAGCGGTCGCGAGGCGCGACGCGAACATCTTGCGCATCTTCATGCCCCCCAATCGACCGGGTTCGCCCTAAGTTGCGTACATGGCGACCGAGCCACGCTACCCCTACGTCGCCGTCGACGTTCCCGAGGAGGATGCCGACTCCGCAAGTGTGGCGCTGTTCGACCTCGGCGCCCTGGGGGTCGAGGAGCGCGACGCGACGACGATGCTGCGAGGCGCAGACGGGAGGACGACGCTGGTCGCAAGTTTCGAGCGCGAACAGGAGGCCCGCGCGGCGTTCGAAGAGCTACCGGCCACGTGGTCTCCGCGGCTCGATGAGGTCGTCGGCGATGCGTGGCGCGACGAGTGGAAGAAGCACTTCGAGCCCTTTCGCATCTGCGAGGGTGTGATCGTGCGGCCTCCTTGGCGCGACTGCCGACCGAGCGCGGGTGAGCGGGTCATCGAGCTCGAACCCGGGCGCGCATTCGGGACGGGGCTGCACGAGACGACGAGCCTCATCGCCGAAGTCCTCGCCCTGCACGTCGGGGACCTTCGAGGCTCGCCGGTCCTCGATGTGGGCACGGGTAGCGGCATCCTTGCCCTGGTCGCCATCGCCCTGGGCGCCACCCTGGCTCGCGCGATCGACGTCGACCCCGACGCGGTGCTCGTGACGCGCGAGAACGCGGAGCGCAACGGGCTCGCCTCTCGGATCCACGCGGACGACGCGCCCATCGGGGCGATCGTGGAGTCGTACCGGAACGTCGTCGCGAACATCGACGCGCGCACCCTCGTCGAGCTGGCTCCCTTGCTGGTGCAGCGGGTCGCGGCAGGTGGGCGGCTGGTGCTCAGCGGCATTCTGACCCCGGAGGCCGCACCCGCCCAGCTCGACGACGTGAAGAAAGCGTATGCCGCGCTCCAGCTGGAAGAGGTGCGGCGTAAGGGCGAATGGATCGCGATAGCCCTTCGAGCATGACAACGCACCGCGCTCCAGTCCCGAGTCTGTCGGCGGGTGAGCGGCGGCTCGAAGGGGCCATTGCCCACTACCTCGCGCGCGTGCTTCGGCTCCGCGCCGGCGACACATTCGTCGCGTTCGATCCAGCGACGGGATTCGAGGCGGACGCGACGACGGTGTCGGCCGAAGGTGCCGCCATCCTCGTGCGGTGCAGCGCGCTGCGCCCTGGCTCGCGGGCACACTCGCCGGCCGCAATCATGTGGATCCAGGGGCTGGCGAAGGGGGACAAGTGCGACGCGATCGTGCGCGATGCGACGGAGCTTGGCGTGACGCGCATCGTCGTCGCCGTGACGAGGCGCAGCATCGTCAAGCTCGATCGCGCCCGTCGCGAGACCCGCCAGGCCCGGTGGGCTCGCGTCGCGCAGGAAGCCGCACGTCAGTGCGGGCGTAGCGATGCCCCGATCATCGACCCGCCGAGCCCCTGGGCCGACGCGCTCTCTCTCGCGCACAACGCGGGCGCTCGCTTCTGCCTCTGGGAGCAAGCGACGGTTCCGCTCGCGCCCGGGCTGTTCGAGGCCCTGGCGAAGCGTTCGTCCCTGGCATTCGCCTGCGGTCCCGAAGGTGGCCTCGAGCAAGGCGAGGCAGCCCTCGCGGAGAGCCAGGGCTGGAGCCTCGTGTCCCTCGGAGCCCTCGCCCTTCGTACCGAGACCGTCGCCGCAGCAGTCCTCGGCGCGGTTCGAGTATGGTCTGCAATGTTCGAGCGGGCCCTCTGAAGACTGGTCAGCCGAACCGAGTCGCGAGCGCGGCTTCCAGCTCGACCGCGGCGCGAAGAAGCCCATCGAGGTCGCGCGGAAGGCATCTTAGCGGCTCGACGGGGCTGTTGAAGTCGATGGCGAGTGCCGCGACGGCTGCGCTCACTTCGTCGCCCTTGCCCGGGTATTGCTGCTCCGCCGCACGGAAGTCCGTCTTGACGAGGTTCCAGTCGGGGCCGGACGGCGTCCGCAGGTCTGTCGTGACCCTCGCGAGCAGAGCGACGACCAGGGCGCACCACGCATACGTCTTGCGGACGTGCGTCTCGAGCGATGCCCCGGGCTGGACGAGCGTAGCCAGGCGCGGATCCGCAGCGTCGCAGTAGAGCTCGTAGAGGGCATCCCGAACGGCCGCGGCACCGGCCACGAATGCGCGGATCGTGGGCAGGTGACCGTCACGCTGTCCACTGCTCGGGGGGCCTTCGCCGCTTTCGACCTGCTGCTCGACCCAGAGCAGCTGGGAAGCGAGGCTCATGTGGGTGTCAAGCCACGTCCCGAGTCCTTCCATCGCCGTTTCGCTCTCGAACGGCGGCGGGGGCAGCGTCGAAGGGCCCTGAACGCCGGGCCCGCCGTCGTCGGTGCGTTGGATGAAAGCTTTGAGGCGCCCTTGCGATGGCGGCCTTCTCGGTGCCGGCGGCCCCCCGCCCGTGGCCTTCTTGAATGCCATCCAGTCGACCTCGTCATCTAGAGTTTACCGTATGGACGGCAGGGGGGCACGAAAGCGGGGTCTCCGCCCCCGCCCAGGTATGCTTCAGGTCACCCTTCGGCAGGCTCCCCAAGGTGCTCGAACGCATCGCCCTCCACCAGACGCGCCTTCGCACGCCGGGGCTTGGCCTCGACGGAAAAGGCGTCGCGCTCGGCGCAAAGGGAGTTCTTCTTCTTCCCTCGATCGAGCGCCTCGTGGCCCTGCTAGCGGCGTACACGCGGGAGCGGTCGCTCGAAGACTTGATACCGAGCCTCGCCATCCGCATAGTCCGCTCCCGTCTCGGGACGCGCGAGATCGCACTCGAAGTGGCGGCGGAATCGAGCGATCGGATGGATCGCCTGGCCGACATGACGCGCCTAGTCGGCGGCTTCACCTTCACCGGCACATCTCACCACTTCGTGCAGTACCGCGACAGCGCCGCGCCGTTCGGATACGACGCCGCCGAGCTTCTCGCGACGGACGCACCGTTTGTATTTTACCACGACCAGTTCTCGCAGACCTACGACGTCGACCGGCCCGTCGACCTTCGCGCGCTCCTTTTGATGCTGATGCCGACCACGGATCCGTCGACGAGGTTGCGTCCGGGAGAGCGCTTCGTGGTGGCCGAGCAGGGCCTCGGCCCAGCCCTCGTGCACTACCTGGTGAGGTCGCGCGTCGAGGGCGCCGTCTGTGTCGCGGAGTGGCCTCCCGAGAGCGGGTTCGACGACGCGCTCATCCGCCGCTGGATCGTGCGCATCCACGACCTGCCGCCCCGAATGCGGCCGCTCTTCGAGAGCACTCCAGGGCTCACGTGCTTCCTACCAGCGGGGGTCGGTGTCGCGGTTGAGGCCGGGTTTCGCCATCCGGTGGAGCTTCGCGCCTGCCCGCTCTTCGACGTGGGCGAGCTCGTCCTCCTTCGAGGCCGGGGTACGGAGCCGTGGAGCATTACGAGGCTTCCGCTGATGGGCGCGCTCGATACCTTCGCGCGGATCGAGCTACGCACCAGCGATCGCGCCGTCTCCTCTGCACAACCGGTCGATCCCGACCCGATTCGCGTGCCGTTGCGTCTCGAGCCGTCGAGCGCTCCGCGGAGGAACGTCACCGCCACGTGGATTGAGCCCGGCCAGCTGCCCCTCCTGCGGAGGCTGGCCTACGTTCTCCCCCGCGCAACCTTGACGCAAGCGACGATCGCCCTCACCTCGCGAGGAGCATTCCTGCGCTGTCGAGCCGGCATCGAGGCGATCCCAATTGGCATCTTCTTCGTGGAAATTCATCCCCGGCTCTACGTGCCCGCGGGCCGAGAGGTGGTGCCCGCCGTCGCCCCCGAGGTTCTCGCGCAAGCCCTCGACGCACCGCCCGACCAGGTTCTGTTCCTCGGCTCGGACGCCCGCGCGTTCGCCGTGAAGGAGAGCGCTTTCGTTCCCTTCGAGACCCTACTCGTGGAGGCGCCTCCGTGGGAGGCGCTCGTCGCCGACGAGATCGCGACGGCGCTCGAGGAAGCGGTGATCGATCTGAAGGTGACGCCAATCGGCATGCTGCCGCTCCACGACGTGGACTCCGTTCCCGAGGAGGGATAACGCCGTGGCGGCAAGTCTGGGGGCGATCGCCGAGCGGCTCTTCGCGGGGGTGATGGCGCCCCTCGTTCTCGGGGGCGCCATGCGGCCAGGCCATGCCATCGGGTCGCGGTCGGCCCTGGGGCTGGGCGACGGCCGTGCTCCTGTGGACCGGGTGCTGGCGACGCTCGTGGACGTCGCACGCGTGCGGTATGCGAGGCGGCTAGCGCCCGTCGACACCCTACCTGGTCCCACGAAGTCCGAGTGGGCGCTCGCGGCCGCTCTGCATGACCTCCTCCAGGCGGCAAACCCGATCTTCGACTATGCCCTCCGCCGAGCCGCCGCGGAGACCATCCTCCGGTATGCGAACGAGACCATCGAGCACGTTGCCCCCCCGGCGAGCGTGGGCGAGGCCCTGACGCGCCATTCATGGTTTGGACGCGTGATGGAGGTGACGCGGGCGGACACCCGGGTCTCGTGGTGGGCGGGCTATCGGACGTTCCGAGGGGTTGCTCCTCCGCCACGGCTGCAGCGCTGGGCGAGGCTTCGCCGCGTGAGGGTGACCCGGACGCCGGTCGGTATCGTCGATTTGCACCCCATCGCCGTCGAGTCGGAGGACCTCGGAGCGGTGGTGCAAGCGCTCCTGGCCCGCACGCCGCTGACGGATCTGGCGACATGCACCCGCGACGCTCCGGTGTTCGTGTGGCAGCCGGGCGCCCTATCTCTCCTTGCGACCCAGGGCGGCCGCAAGCTCGCGCTGAGAGCGCTCGCCCGGCTGGACGCGGCTCGGGTGGACATCGTGTTGGAACGGGCGACGCGAGGGCTCCTCGAAGGGGAAACGCGATCGATCGCAGAGCCCGCGGTCGCGTTGGTCCGCGAACGCGCCCTCGCCGACGGCTACTACCGGGCGCGCGCGGAGGGACCCTACCCGCGCAGGAGCTGACGGAGCACGTATTGGAGGATCCCGCCGTGCCGGTAGTATTCGCGCTCCTTCGGGGTGTCGATGCGGACGGTTACGGCGAAGTCGCGGGCCTTCCCGTCGGGGCCTCGGGCGTGCACCGTCAGCTTGCGATCGGGAATGGCGGCTGCGAGGCCCTCGAACGAGAACGTCTCCTCGCCCGTCAGGCCGAGCGATGCGGCGGTGTCGCCCGCCGCGTACTCGAGTGGCAGGATGCCCATTCCGACGAGGTTGCTGCGATGGATGCGCTCGTAGCTCTCGGCGATGACCGCCCGGACGCCGAGCAGCCTCGGCCCCTTCGCCGCCCAGTCGCGCGACGACCCCGAGCCGTATTCCTTGCCCGCGAGAACGACGAGCGGCACGCCCTCCTTCTGGTAGGACATCGCGGCATCGAAGATGCTCGTCACCGTTGCGCTGTCCTTGCCGCCGAGGTGACGTGTGAAGCCGCCCTCCGTGCCGGGCGCGAGCATGTTGCGCAGGCGTACGTTGGCGAACGTGCCGCGCACCATCGCTTCGTCGTTGCCTCGCCGCGACCCGTATGAGTTGAAGTCCCTCACGTCGACGCCGTGATCGATGAGGTACTGCCCGCCCGGGCTGTTCTTCTTGATCGAACCCGCCGGCGAGATGTGGTCGGTCGTGATGCTGTCGCCGAGCACGAGGAGCACGCGAGCCGCCTTGATGTCCGATATCGGCGCGGGCTCGCGCGTCATCCCGTCGAAGTACGGCGGGTTCTTCACGTACGTCGACTTCGGATCCCAGGCATAGAGATCTCCCGTCGGAACCGGGAGCTTCTTCCACTCCTCGTCCCCGTCGAAGACGTGGCCGTAGACGCGCTCGAACATCGCACGGTCGACGCACTTGTCGATCGCGCCCTGTACCTCAGCGCGCGTGGGCCATACGTCCCTCAGGAAGACCGGCTTCCCGTCGCTCCCGATCCCGAGAGGCTCGCCGTATGGATCGAAGTCCATCGTTCCGGCCAGCGCGTACGCGACGACGAGGGGCGGTGACGCGAGATAGTTCGCCCTCACTTCTGCGTGCACTCGGCCCTCGAAATTACGATTGCCGCTGAGCACCGCGGCGGCGACCAGCGAGCCCTGCTCTATCGCCTTGGACACGGACTCGGGCAACGGACCGCTGTTGCCGATGCACGTCGTGCATCCGTAGCCGACCAGATCGAACCCGAGCTTCACGAGGTATCCGTCCAGCCCCGCCTTCGCGAGGTATTCGGTGACTACCTTCGAGCCTGGCGCGAGACTCGTCTTCACCCACGGTTTGCGCGTGAGGCCCTTCTCGACGGCCTTCTTGGCGAGCAACCCCGCCGCCATGAGGACGCTGGGGTTCGACGTGTTCGTACAGCTCGTGATGGCCGCGATGACGACCGACCCGTGGGACAGATCGAAGTCCTTCCCGTCGATCGTCGCCTTCGCCTTGACCGTCGGCGCGCTGGGCTTCGGCGACTTGGCGAGCATCTTTTCGAGCGACGACTGGAAGCCGGTCTTCGCCTCAGTCAGCTTGACTCGATCCTGCGGGCGCGACGGGCCGGCGAGGCTCGGTACGACCGACGCCAGGTCGAGCTGCAACGTGTCGGTGTAGCGAGCCTCCGGCATCCCGGGCGAATGGAAGAGCCCTTGCTCCTTGCAGTACGCCTCGACGAGCTTCACCTGAGCTTCGTCGCGACCGGTGAAGCGAAGGTATCGGAGCGTCTCGGCGTCGACCGGGAAGATGCCGCACGTCGCCCCGTACTCGGGCGCCATGTTAGCGATCGTGGCGCGGTCCGCGAGCGGGAGCTCTGCCAGCCCGTCGCCGTAAAATTCGACGAACTTGCCGACGACGCCGCGCTTGCGAAGCATCTCGGTGACGGTGAGCACCAGGTCCGTCGCCGTCGCGCCTTCGGGGAGCTTTCCGCTCAGCTTCACACCGATGACCTGCGGGATGAGCATCGACACGGGCTGCCCGAGCATCGCCGCCTCGGCCTCGATCCCGCCCACGCCCCAGCCCAGCACGCCGAGGCCGTTGATCATCGTCGTGTGCGAGTCCGTCCCGACCAGCGTATCGGGGTAGACTACCTTGCCGTCGTCGCTCTTCATCACGACGCGTGCGAGGTACTCGAGGTTGACCTGGTGAACGATGCCCGTATCCGGCGGCACCACCTTGAAGTTGCGGAACGCGCTCTGCCCCCACTTGAGAAAGAGGTAGCGCTCTTTGTTGCGCTGGAACTCGAGCTGCGCGTTGATCTTCATCGCGTCGGGCGAGCCGAACGCGTCGACCTGAACCGAGTGGTCGATGACGAGCTCCACCGGCTGCAGTGGGTTAATTTTCTTCGGGTCGCCGCCAAGCTTCTTCATTGCGTCGCGCATCGCCGCGAGGTCGACGACGGCTGGAACGCCGGTGAAGTCCTGCAGGAGGACGCGCGCGGGGGTGAAGGCGATCTCGCGCGTTGGCTGCGCCGTCACATCGACCGTGGCGAGCGCTTCGATGTCCTCTGAACGAACGGCGACGCCGTCCTCGGTGCGAAGGAGGTTCTCGAGGAGAATCTTCAGCGAGAACGGGAGTCGCTCGGCCTGCGGGTGCTTGGTGTAGACCGGCGCTAGGCGAAAGATCGAAAAGGACGAGGAGCCGACGGTCAGGGCGGATTTGGAAGCGTAGGTGTCGGGCATGGCAGAAGGACAGGTAGCCCTAGCTCCCGCTCTCCGCCAGTGGAGACCGCAAGGGGCAGGACGGGGTGGCTCTTCGCTGATGCCGAGTTGGAAAAATAGGTTGGCTCAGGACTCGAGGGGGCCTTTGTCTCAGCCCTCCGGGGATACCATCTTCTCGGGCCGCACGTGCTTGTCGAAGTCTTCGGGCTTGACCAGGCCGAGCTGGGCCGCTGCCTGCCTCAGCGTAATGTTGTCGTGGTGCGCGAGCTTCGCCACTTTCGCGGCGTTGTCGTATCCGATGACCTCGTTCAACGCGGTCACGAGCATCAGCGTATTCTCGACGTGGCGCGCGATGACGTCGCGGTTCGGCTCGATGCCGACGACGCAATTGTCCACGAAGCTGTGACAGGCGTCCGCGAGCAACCCACAGCTCTCGAGCACATTGTGAATGATGACGGGCTTGAAGACGTTCAGCTCGAGGTGCCCGCTGGCGCCCGCAAAGCCGACCGCGACATCGTTACCCATCACCTGCGCGCACACCATCGTCATCGCCTCGCACTGCGTCGGGTTCACCTTGCCGGGCATGATGCTGCTGCCCGGCTCGTTCTCGGGCAGATGGAGCTCGCCCAGGCCACAGCGCGGCCCGCTGCCGAGCAACCGGACGTCGCTCGCGATCTTGAAGCACGCGGCGGCGAGCGCCCTCATCGCGCCGCTGGTGGCGACCAGGGCTTCGTGCCCCGCAAGAGCGGCGAACTTGTTCGGGGCCGTCCGAAAGGGCGCACCCGCGAGCTCAGCTATCTTCTTTGCCACGGCCTCAGCCCACCTCGGATGCGTGTTGAGCCCCGTACCGACCGCCGTGCCGCCGAGCGCGAGATCATGAAGACCATCGAGCGATCGCTTCAGCCATGCCTCGCAGAACCCGAGCTGCGCTGCCCATCCGCTGAACTCCTGTCCTAGGGTAAGCGGCGTCGCGTCCATCATGTGGGTGCGCCCCACCTTGACGATGCCCTCGAAGGCCTTGGCCTTGTCCTCGATGGCCTTCTTCATCTTGGCGACCGCCGGCAGAAGGCGCTCTTCGATCTCGAGGGCTGCGGCGACGTGCATTACGGTGGGGAACACGTCGTTCGACGATTGCGATCGGTTCACGTCGTCGTTCGGGTGAACGGGGTTCTTCGAGCCGATGGTCCCTCCCGCGAGCTCGATCGCGCGGTTCGAGATGACCTCGTTGGCGTTCATGTTCGACTGCGTGCCGCTTCCGGTCTGCCAGACGACGAGCGGAAAATGCGCATCGAGTTTGCCCCCGATGACCTCGTCGGCTGCTCGGGTAATGAGGTCGCACTTGATGGCGTCGAGCTTGCCGAGGTCCTTGTTCGTGAGCGCCGCGGCCTTCTTGACAATACCGAACGCGCGGATGATCGGCCGGCCGAAGCGATGCCCCCCGATCTTGAAGTTCTGCAGACTGCGCTGCGTCTGCGCGCCCCAGTACCTGTCGGAGGGGACTTCGACCTGACCCATACTATCGGACTCGAGGCGCGTGGTGCTCATGGGGAAGAGGCTTTAGCATTGTCGAAAGTTGGGGTGTGAACGCGTGTCGCTACGGAGACGCTTCGGTGGCAGCCCGCTTTCTCATGATGACGAGGAACTCGGCGACCTCCGGCTGGTCGCCCGCCACACGCTCCAGCCTTGCGAGCGCCGCCTCGCGCTCGGCGCTCCGGGGTGGGCCAATCACGTCGTCGTACAGGGCTTCGCTCGTGAGAGCGCGCGCGCTGTCGGGCGAGGCCTCGACCATCCGATCGACCTCGGACCCGATCATCGCGACGACGTCCGGATCGCCCGCCGCTCTCCTTGTCGCCGCGAGGACGCTGAGCGCCGGCTCGCGCGGGTCGACGAACCGGAAGCGCAGCGACTCGAGGTCCGGATGGGCGTCCCGCCGCACGTAGACCGCCGCAGTCTCGCTCCAGTAGACCATTGACCACGCGGCGCTGCTCGCGAGAAAGCCGAAGCCCGGTTTTCCCGGTGTGTTGACCCCGAGCGCCCACGACACGCCGTCCTCCGCTCGCATGGCGGCGAACGTCCCGGCGTCGTGTTCGGCCAGCAGGCACTGCACGACGAACTCGGGCGGGTAGACGAGTTCGTTGCGGCCGTCGACGAGAACCTGCACGTCCGGATCGGTCCAGAGGAGGTAGCCACCCAGGTCGAACCCGTTTGCCACTCGACCGCGCAGCCCGTTCGCGCGCGCGAAGGCAACTGCACCCGGCGGGACGAAGGCGGGATTCGCGCCTATCGCGTAGGGGGCGTCGCGGCGCTCGAACACGAAGCACGCGGTCATCGAGAGACCGACGAGCGGTACGAGGATCGCAATACGGGCGGCCCGAACCGAGCGCAGTGCTTCACCCAACAAGCGCCCGAGCATGGCAATTGAGATCATCGCGAGATACGGCACCCAGCGCACGGAGTCGGCCGTCAGAACGATGAACGTCGCGAAGAGCAGGAGGTGCCACCCACGGACGGGGCACTCGTCCTCGGCGCGGCCGTAGGCACGCACGAGGCGCGCCGCCATCCACGACGCTGCCACGACCACCAGGACCAGGGTCACCGGGAACGCGCTCCAGAGGTCCGCGAGACTCACGCTCCTCCATTCCCAGAACTGCGCCCGCAGCTCCGGATGCGCCGCCATCGTGGACCCGCTCGCGAGCGCATGGATGCCGCTAGGGTTCGCCAGTGCAATGACCGGACTCGCAAGTGCCGCGATCGTGGCGAGCCAGACGTTCGCGCGGGGCGCTCGAGGTCCGAAGAGCACTCGACCGGCGGGCCGGGCTGCCGCCCATTGCGAGGCCAGCAGACACCCCGCCCACGCGACCAGCATCGCGTGCCCGAGAACCGAGAACCTGTGAAGCCATGTCCAGGCCAAGTTCAGGGCAAGCCACGCACCGAGCACGCGCGCGAGCCGGGCACGATCTTCCGACAGCTCCCAGGCCCCTTGCTCCATCGCGATCGAAGCCGCGAACATCACGATCGAGAAGACCGCTGGCTGCTCGATGAACCAGAAGGACTGCACGACGAGTCCGGCGACGACGACCAGGACCAGCGGCCCCCGGGACGCTCGTGGGACGCTGGCATGGAGCAGACCCACGACGCCGAGCACCGCCACGAACTTCACCGCAGCGAACCACTCGTAACCGAACTTTGCGAATCCCAGATAGAAGACGGTCTCCGCGAGCCAGTCCTTGTGCGGCCACCGCACACCCGCCATCGAGTACGAAAACGGATCGGTCGGTAGCAGCGTGTGCGTGGCAAGCGCGGTACGCACCGTCTGCATGTGCCAATAAATGTCGGGGTCGCTCGTGTAAAAGATGCTGGCGAGCGTGGAGAGTGCAGCGACCGAGATGAACGCCGCGGCATACGACGACGAGCGTCCGGCAAGGTTCACGGACCCTCTTCTCGCCTAAGGCGCATTCGGCAACGTCACCTCGAAGAGCGACCCCTGCCCGAGGGTACTCGTTGCCTTCACCTGGCCATCCTGCTGCTCCGCGAGGGCCTTCACGATCGCTAGCCCGAGCCCCGGGCCGTCCCTCGACGTCCTCCCCGAGTTCGCGCCATGATCGAAAATGGACGGTAAACGCTCCGCCGGAATGCCCCGTCCCGTGTCGCTCACGAGCACCCGGATCCCGGTCTCGCTGCCTTCCACGCGGACGCCGACAGTCCCGCCGGCCCCGGTGAACCGGATCGCGTTCGTCACGAGATTGGAAACCATCTGAGCGATCCTGACCGGATCGCAAAGGGCCGTCGCGGGATCATCAGGCGCCTGAAAGGTCACCTGCACCCCGCGTTCGCTGGCGACGGACGCGAGACGTTCGACGGCATCGCCTACAGTCACCGAAACATCACACGCGCGCCGGTCGATCGGCAGGCGCCCCACCTCGAGCTTCGCCAGGTCGTGGAAGTCGGAGACGAGCCTCCCGAGGCGATCGGCCGAGCGCGTGATCGCCTTGATGGCGCGCCGCACGCCTTCGTCCTGCGAGGCGAGCGCCTTTTGCAGAAAACCAGCTCCCATGACGATCGACGCCAGAGGATCCTTCAGGTCGTGGCAAACGGCGGAGACGAGGTCCACCTCAGGAGCCCTGCCTTCGAACCTGGCGATGGCATCGTCCAGATTTTGTGTGAGCTTCCGGGCGACTGCCACATGCACGGAATCCGTCGCGGGAGCCGCCGACACGACGGCGCGCGCGTTGCGTAAAGCATCCACGAAGGGCATCACCATCCGCCGGCTTGAATCTCGCACTCCCCATGGCCAGGTCAAGGAATCCGGTCGGGCGGGGCTGGCGCCACGTGCTAGCCGATCGTAGAGTCCGCGCCGGACGCAGATCATGGAACGTCGCATCCTCGTCATCGACGACGACCGAGATATGTGCGAAGTGCTCGAGGTCGAGCTCCGCCGGCGTGACTACCAGGTAACCTCGGCCAATTCGCCCGACGACGCGCTCGGCCTCTTCGAGCGACACGACTTCGGCGTGGTCGTGACCGACATCAATATGGGGGGGATGAGCGGGGTCGAGTTGTGCAAGCTGCTCGTCGCGCGCCGCGAAGACATGCCGGTCATCGTCGTCACGGCATATGCCAACGTCGAAACGGCGATCGCCGCCATACGGGCCGGGGCGTACGACTTCGTCACGAAACCGTTCGACATGGACGAGATGGCGTTGACGATCGAGCGCGCACTCCACCATCGTGCGCTCCGGGAAGAGGTCAAGCGGCTGCGCAGGGCGGTCGAGGGAACGCAGCGTTTCCACGACATTCTCGGCACCAGCCCCGCGATGCTGAAGATGTGCGACCTCGTCTCGCGCGTGGCCGATACCGAAACGACGGTACTCATCACCGGAGAGAGCGGCACGGGAAAGGAGCTCGTCGGCAGGGCGCTGCATGCGAAGAGCTGGCGCAAGGACGGGCCCTTCGTCGCGATCAACTGCGCGGCGATGCCCGAGAATCTGCTCGAGAGTGAGCTCTTCGGGCACGTCAAGGGTGCGTTCACCGATGCCCGCAACTCCCGGCCGGGCCTCTTCGTGAAAGCCACTGGGGGCACCATCCTGCTCGACGAGATCGGCGAGATGCCCGGCGGCATGCAGGCCAAGCTCCTCCGCGCTCTGCAGGAGCGCACCGCCCGTCCTGTAGGAGGCGACCAGGAACTCCCGTTCGACGCGCGGATCATCGCGGCCACCAACCGCGACCTCGAGACCGAGGTCGAGGAGAAGCGGTTCCGCGAGGATCTATTCTATCGCATCAACGTCGTTCGAATTCACGTTCCACCGCTTCGCGCTCGCGGCAGCGACATCCTTCTTCTCGCGCAGCTCTTCCTCGAGCGGTACGCGGCGCAGGGCCGGCGCCCTGTCGTAGGGATGTCGAGTACAGCTGCGGACAAGCTCCTCTCGTATCCGTGGCCGGGGAACGTGCGCGAACTGCAGAACTGCATCGAGCGCGCCGTTGCACTCGCCCAGTTCGACCAGATTGGCCTGGAAGACTTGCCCGAGAAAATCCGAGACCACAAGACCGCCCGCATCAACATCGAATCGAACGACCCGGCGGAGCTTCTCCCGATGGAGGAGGTCGAGCGCCGCTATATCGTGAAGGTGCTCGAGGCCGTCGGGGGCAACAAGACCCTCGCGGCGCAGGTGCTCGGATTCGACCGGCGGACGCTTTACCGGAAGCTTGGCCGCGTGCGCGAGCCCGGGGTACGCGACAGCCGTCCGCCGAGCGGCGACCGGATCGCCGCGGTCGGGACGGACGACACGACGAAGAACGGCTCCACTAGCTGAGCGGGCGCCCCGGCGCGTGCGGTCCCGATTACGGGCCGACGTTGGTGACTGTGCCGCTGTTCACGAGCGTCGAGACCCAGGTCGTGAAGAGCTCCGTTCCGGCGTCCTCGCCGCCATCTCCGCCCAAGTTGGCCGTGCGCGTGTCGAAACTCGCGCCCCCAAGCGTCGTGTGATCCGTGCCCTGGAAGATGAACCCGCCGACGTTGGGATATGCAGCCAGCTTCGCCCGACTGTCGAGGAGGCCCTGAGTGAACGTCGTCGCGCTGAGCGGGCTGGGGATCGCGGACATGCAGTTGTCCGCCCCGAAGCCGTAAAAGAGGGTAATGACCGAGTCGTCCGTGTCGTCGATGAGGCCGAACGGGATGTTCGGGTAGAGCTTGGCGACGTGAATCGTATCGTCGATGGTGTAGTTGGTGGGATCCGGACAGTCGGCCCCGCACTCGGCGAGGATGGTCTTGTCGAAACCCCAGAGCTGGGCCCACTCCTGCTGCAGGCACTTCGGCGCGTAGGGGTCCTCCATCGGGGGGCCCGAATCGTCGAGATCGTAGACCGGCACCGACCCGAACGCCTGGGCCGTCTGCACGTAGTTCGCTGCGGCGCCGAATCCACCCGCACTGATTCCCGTGAGCAGAACTTTGGTCAGGCCTGGAAATGTCGGCACGATGCGCTTGAGGTAGCGTGTCATGTTGACGTATCCGACGAATTGCTGCGGCGCCGACACGCCGGGAACGGTTGCGTTCAGCTTGTTGCCAGCGTGCACGTCTCCCGTGCAGAACGGGACGTAGACGAAGTTCCAGTCCGCCATGGCGTTCGCCGTGTCCATGCGATTGAAGACCCCCTGGGCGCCCGACGTCCCCCCGAGGCGACTGGTGAAGTCCGACATCCCGAACGACGACGGGTTCATCCCGCAAGTGAGCGCGTTGAAGCAGGCCCCGCCGCCCTCGAGGTAGATCATCAACTGCTTGGAGTTGGGATTCGCGTTGATGCCGATCCCCGTCGCCGAGCCGTCGCGGCACATCGCTCCCTGGATGGGTACGTATTGCCAAGTCATCGGCGTCAGATTCGTGATCGGCGTCGTGTCGAAAGGTGCGGCGTCGGGCGCCAGTTCGGCGCCCGAGTCCACGGTCGCGGCGGCATCTGTCCCGCTATCCGTGCCATTCGTGGCGACGGGACTCGAGCTCCCACACGCCGAGAATCCCACGAGAGTTACCGACGCGACCAAAAGCTGCCCGAGCAAGCGAAGTGTTTTCACGGCGCGAACAATACGGTGCGAGCAAAGGTCATGCAACTTGAAGCACCTTTCCTCACCCCCCGTTCCCCACTCCACGTTCTCCGCGTGCGTGGTCATTGAATGGGCGTTCCGAGGATCGTATCCGTCAGGGTGTCCGCGGTCAGTTTCGACAGCAAAATTCCGTTCCGGTGGTGACCGGTTGCGAGGAACAGACCCGGGAGGGGTGACGCACCGACGAGCGCGTGACGTCCCTCCACGTACGGACGGAAATTGCTCCACGAGCCCGCGAGCTCCGCGGCCCCGAGGGATGGAATGCACGCGAGCGCCCCGTCGAGAATGGCGTGAACGCCAGCGGCCGTGACTTCCTTGCGGTAACCCGCGTGCTCCATCGTCGACCCGCAAAGGACGCGCCCGTCTCCACGGGGCACGACGTAAGCGCCCGCGCCGAACACGATGGACCGGACGCTCGGCGGGCGCTCTTCGAGAAGGACCATCTGACCCCGTACGGGACGTACGACGGGGAGGGACTCGGGCACACCGGCCACCAGCGAAGACCAGCTTCCCGCAGCGAGGACGACCGCGTCGGCGCGCAGAGGCCCGTCGTCGAGGGCGACGCCGACGCAGCGATCGCGCTCCACGAGAAGCTTTTGCACCGTGGTCCCCGATCGCACGGCGATGCGCGTGCTTCGCGCGAGAGACGCCATGAGCGCACGCAAGAGAGCGGGGGGATCGACCTGCGCGTCGTCGGGGAAGTGAACCGCGGCCACGACGTCGTGGGCAAGCCGCGGCTCGATCTCGCGAGCGCCAGCGGCATCGAGAAGAGACGTGCGCAAACCAAGCCCCGCCTGCCAGCTGGCCTCACGTCCGAGGTCGACACGCTCGTCGTCGGTCCACGCGACGCGGAGGACCCCCGAGACCCGGTAACCGACGTCGATGCCGCTGGCGTCCCGAAGCGCTTGGGACCATCCTTTCCAGGCGTCGCGAGCGCGCACGAAGAGTCCGGCGTCCTCGCCTCGCCCTTGGAGCTCCACCTGCGCACCGAGAATGCCCGCGGCCGCGCTCGAAGCCTCGGCACCGGGCACCGCACGCTCGAGGACGACGACGTCCGCGCCGCGCTCGGCCAGGGCGAGCGCGCTCGTGCAACCCATTACGCCGCCCCCGACGATCGCGACTCTCACTATTCTACCTTGCGCAGAAGCCGTGCAATCGCGGAGCCGTTCCATACGGCAAAGCCGAGGAACATGGCGGCGAGGACGATGGCCCACCGCATCGATTCGGGCGCTTCACCGTCGACGACAAGCCACGCACCGCCGGGCACGGGCACGTGCGCCGCCCGCTCGATGGCTGCGGCAAGCGCCCGATGCCGCGGACCCGCCGCGTCGAAGCGCACGAGGCGCCCCGTGAACGAGCGCGGCGGCTCCCACCGTCCACTCTCCTGTCCCTCGGGCACGCGAAGGTCGACCCATATGTTTGCCCTTCCGGCGACCGGCAACGTGCGAAACGTGTCGTCGACGAACGGGCGCTCGTAGCGGATTCCGCCCGCCGCGCCGAGCATCCCTTCGGCGCGCACGAAGTGGTTCTCGTTCGATTCGAGTGTTGCGTCGGTCGCGGTGCGAAGATCGCCGAGGGTCGCGGGCGACGTGCTCGCCACCGCGTACAGCACGTCGTGCCTCAGCACGACGGCCATGCCTATCGCCGCCGCGGCAGCAAGCCCCAGAATGAAGACGGCGAGGGTCCGCCCTCTACGAGGCGGGTTGGGAAGGGACACGAGCTCCGGGTCGATCTCGTCGTCCGGCTCTCTCGCCGCAAGCTCGAGGGCGGACGACGGTAGGGGTGTGGTCCCTCGCGGCACGGCAGTCACAGGATACCTCGACATCACCCGCCGCGCGGTTGTTCCCGCTTGGCGAACGCCACGCGGGAGCGTTACCGTAGCATCGATGGCCTCTGCAAAACCGATCGTCTGCCCCTCGTGCGGCTTCGCGAAGAACCCTCCGGGTTCCGCGCGCTGCGCCTCGTGTGGAGCAAAGATTGACGAGTTCGGGAAGTCCAAGCGCACGCGCGAGGAAGAGATCGCGCGACGCTACCAGCAGGAAGGCATCAGCGTTCAGTGGCTGGCCATCGCCTTTCTCGTGCAGGCGGTTCTCACTGGGGCGCTCATTTTCGGCTTGCCCATGGTGATCACGCTGCTCGATTTCGAGGGGCAGAACGGAATGCTCGTGTGCATTCCCGTCTGGTTTCTCGGGGGAATGCTCGTCGGAATGATCTCTCCCGGCCGCACCTTCATCGAACCTGCGGTCGCGAGCCTCCTCGTAGCCATCCCGACCACTTTCCTGCTCATCCAGAGCCAGACGGTCCGCACGATGCCTCTCTTTCTCTACCTCATCTTCGCGGGGATCGGCATCCTGCTAACGCTCATCGGGTCGTACATAGGCGAGCGCATCCAGCTGGGGCCTCCGCCGAAGCCGGCCGAGTGACGGTCGACGTCGCCGTCATCGGCGGCGGCCCGGCCGGATCGGTGTGCGCGGCGCGGCTGGCTCAACACGGGCGTAGTGTCGTCGTGCTCGAGCGCGACCACCACCCGCGCTTCCACCTTGGCGAATCCCTGCTCCCTGGAAGTATGGGGGTGCTCGACGCCGTCGGCGTTCTCCCGGCGGTCAGACAGCGGTTCCTCGTCAAGCGCGGCGCCCGATTCGTCGACGGCGACGACGACACGAAGGCGGTCCGGTACGCGTTCGCCGACGCATTCCACCCGACGTGGGACCACGCATTCGAGGTTCCACGCGACGAGTTCGACGAGATGCTCTTCCGTCGAGCGGGGGCCTCGGGCGCCGATTTGCGCGAGGGCTGGGAGGCGACCCGCGTCGTGTTCGAAGGAGGCCGTGCGCGGGGGGTGGAGGCTCGCGGCCCGGACGGAGCCATGGAGACGTTCGGGGCGCGGCTCGTGGTGGACGCGAGCGGCCGCGACGCGATGATGGCGCATGGGGCCGAGGGGACCGAGCGCATCGCTCACCTGGAGCGCACCGCGCTCTTCACACAAGTGTTCGGCGCCTGGCGCGACGAAGGGGAGCGAGAAGGCGACATCCAGATCGTCGTCATGGCGGCCAACGAGCGCGCCTGGTTCTGGCTCATCCCCTTCGCCGACGGCCGAACGAGCGTCGGCGTCGTGGTATCCGCCGCGTGGATGCGAGCGCGGCGTAAGCTCCGCGGGCCCGAGGCACTATTCGACGCAGCGCTGGCGCAGTGCCCGACCGTGGTCCGAATGCTGGCTGGAGCGACCCGCCTCTTCCCTCCGCGGGCAACGGCCGACTTCAGCTTCCGCGTCCGAGCCATGAGGGGTCCTGGATGGCTCGCCACCGGCGACGCAACGGGGTTCATCGACCCCCTATTTTCGACCGGGGCTCACCTGGCGATGTACGGGGGCTTCCTCGCGGCCGACGCGATCCACGCGTCGCTCGACGCAGGCGGCGCGACGGAGGGGTTCGACGCGTGGGAACGCGAGCTCAGGCTGGGCCTCGACCTCTACGTGGGCGCGGTGCAAGCCTTCTACGAGGGGGACCTCACAACCCACCTCTTTGCCCAGCCCCAGCATCCGTTCCTGAGGCGAGCCATCACTTCCATGCTCTCCGGCGACGTCTTCGGCGACTCGTCGTGGTCGCGCGCCGTTCGCGATCGCTATCCCGCGCGAACCTAGACGTCCTTCTGGTCGCGAACGCGCGCGGCCTTGCCTGCCAGATCGCGCAAGTAGTAGAGGCGCGCGCGACGGACGACGCCCTTGCTCACGATCTCGACCTTCTCGATGCGGGGCGAGTGAGAGAGGAAGATTCGTTCGACGCCGACGTTGAAGCTCACCTTGCGTACGGTGAACGTGCTGCGAGCGCCGGCGCGGTGGCGCTTGATGACCACGCCCTGGAATACCTGCGTCCTCTCCTTGTCTCCCTCGACGATGCGGTAGTGGACCCGCACGGTGTCCCCGACTCGGAAGTCGGGAAGGTCAGACCGGAGTAGCTGCGACTCTAGCTCTGCGAGCTTGGGCGAGGTGATCATGGGCACTCAAAGCGAGCGGCGGCTTAAAGCACGGCGCTCACTCGACGTCAACGGCGCCAAGGATCCCCGGCAAGGGGCTTGACCCGACGCGCCACGTAGCTAGAGTTCCGGCCCCCGCGATGAACACCCAACCAGGCATCTTCGGCCGAAAGCTCGGCTGCACGCAGGTCTTCGAGCAGGACGGCACCGTAACGCGGGTCACCGTCATCGAGGCCGGCCCGGTCGTCGTCGTCGGCAAGCGCACCACCGAAAAGGACGGCTACACGGCTCTCGTTCTCGGACTAGAGGAACGTAAGGAGAAACACACCTCGAAGGCAGCGGCCGGTTTCTTCAAGAAGGCCGGCACGACGGCGAAGCGCTTCGTCAAAGAGCTTCGCTGTGACGCGGAGTTCGCCGCGAAGTGGGAGGTCGGCCAGACGGTGAAGCTCGACACGATCTTCCAGCCGGGGATGCGCGTCGACACACGAGGCACGACCCGCGGGCGCGGCTTCACCGGTGTCGTGCGGCGTTGGGCCTTTGCGGGCGGCGTGACCACGCACGGCACGCACGAATATCGCCGGCACGGCGGATCCATCGGCACGAACATGACGCCGGGGCGCACTCTCCCCAACCTGAAGATGGCTGGCCAGTACGGCAACGAAACCGTCTCGGTGCTCAACGCGAAGGTCGCGCGCGTCGATGCGGAGAAGTACCTGCTCCTCATCGAGGGCGGCGTGCCGGGAGCCAAGAACGGCTTCGTCCTCGTCCGCCAGGCCGTGAAGACACCGAAGCGGTCGACGAAGCGCTAGCGGCGCCGACGTACCCTAGGGGTGATAGAGTTCGGCTGTCGCGAGTGGGATGCCGTCTTGGTCGGTTCCCCCAACAATGAGAACGTCGTCGGAGGCTAGGAGAAACGCTCCGACCGGGCCTCCTCGCGCCTCATTCAGGCTGCCCACCGTCTTCCACGCATTCGTCTGAACGCCGTACACCTGTGCGGTCACCGTCGGCGCGCCGTTGAGGGTCCCCCCGAAGGCCAGGACGTCGCCACTGGCGAGTTGGACGAACGAGGGACTGAAGCTCGACATCGCGTTGCTCGTCAGACCGATCGCGTTCGTGGAAGGGTCGAACAGAAGGACCCCTGGAACCGGTAGTGTCGTGCCCATCAGACCGCCCGTGCCGGTGAGCAGCACCTGACCGTTTGGCAGGGCGAAAGCGTCGGCGCAGAACGGGGCGCCAGTGAAGCTCGCGACGGTGCTCCACAGCCCGCCTGTCGTGTCGTACTGCTCGACGTTGTGCTCGATCGTGCTCGGCCCCTGCGCGCCGGCGATGGCCAGGACGTTCCCCGTCGGCAGCCGCACGTTGCAGCCGAAGAGCCTGTCCTCGGCGAGGCTGCCGGTCGCCCGGAACATACCCGATGCAGGGTAGTACCGCTCCACGGCGGCCGTACCGCTGCCGGTGTATGACCAGCCGGGCAGCTCGTTCGCCGTGAGGGGAGTAACCGAGTTCCAGCCACCGATCAACAGCACGCTGCCGTCGTCGAGGACCACCGGGTACATCGAGATCTCCCCGAAGGCCATCGTTCCGGTCTGCGAGAATGTACCGCTCGAAGGATCGTAGAGCTCGGCGGTAGGTGACAACTGTCCCGCCGCATCGAGTCCTCCAGCGACTAGCACGTTGCCGTTCGCCAGCACGGGCAAGGACGCGCCCCAGCCTCCCCAGAGATGACCGCCGGCCATGCCCCCGGTAGGGGCGAAGGCGCCCAAAACCGGATCGTAGATCTCGGCGGACGTAAGGACGCCGGCAGCCGTGTTCCATCCTCCGGCCACGAGAACGGTGCCATCCGGAAGGCCGGCTCCTGAAGGCACGTCTCTCGGGACCGAAAGACTGCCGGTGCAGGTGAACGTCCCCGGACCGCCTTCGCCGGTGCAGGTCCGCCCAGAGTCCGACGCATCCACGACCGCCCCGCCCTCGGTCGCGAACGCCTCGCCTCCGCCGCTCGACGCGCCAGCATCGCTCCCATTGATCCCTGTCAGACCCCCACCTGCCGCGTCGAGCTCCGGTACCGCGGGCGCCAGGCTGCCGGCCGCGGAGCATCCGAGACCGACCGCGACGCCGGCCGACGTTACGCAGGCCGCCACGAGAGCTCGATGGAAGGAGAAGACTACGCGCACACGCATCGCGGGGCCTCCTATCGGGCCGCGAACTTTAAGACTACGAAACATCGTCTACCAAGACTGCGCGGCGCACGCCATGCCGCCCTCGGAAAGCGGTACGTTTGTCAGGCCGAGCTCACGCCCAGATGGCCCCGAGACAGAACCCCTACAAGAGGCCCGACCGGTTCGCGCGGGCGGCGAAGCAGGCCGGCTTCCCTGCCCGCAGCGTGTTCAAGCTCGAGGAGATCGATCGGCGAGTGAAGCTGCTTGGGGATGGGATGCGCGTCCTCGACCTCGGCGCAGCGCCGGGCAGCTGGGCCCTCTATGCCGCGCGCAAGATCGGTCCCAGAGGAAGGCTTCTCGCGGTCGACCTCGAGCCTCTCGGAGCGACACTCCCGGCTCACGCGTTCTTCTCGCAGGGCGATGCCTTCTCGCTGTCGAACGATGAACTCTCGCGCTTCGCTCCTTACGACGTCGTCCTGAGCGACATGGCGCCCAAGACGATCGGTAGCCGAGTGACCGACCAAACGCGGAGCTTCGAGCTCTTCATGCGCGCTCTAGGAGTCGCCGAGGCGCTCGGGAACAGGGGGGGGTCGTTCGTCGGCAAGATCTTCATGAGCGACGACATGCCGGCCGCCCGGGCGGAGCTACGCCGGCACTACGAGAGCGAGCGCCTCATTCGTCCGGAGGGAACGCGGGCGGTCAGCATGGAAATCTTCGTCGTCGGATCGGGGAAGCGCGCGTGATCGCCGCCGCTGGCAAGCCACTCGCCGGACGCTTCGTCATCGAGCGTGAAGTCGGACGAGGCGGCGTCGGTATTGTCTATCGGGCGCAAGACGAGCAGAGCGGAGAGGCCGTCGCGCTGAAGGTCATCGCCCTGCCGGGCGTTGACGCGCGCGAGGACGCACGCTTCCGTCGCGAGGGACGGGTACTCGCCGGCCTGCACCACCCCGGCATCGTGCGCGTGGTGGCGTTCGGGCAACTCGAGGAGGGACAGTCCTACGTCGCGATGGAGTGGCTGGAAGGCGAAGACATCGCCCAGCGCCAGAGGCGTGCTCCACTGTCCCTCGCCGCCTGTGTGCTCGTCGCCGCCGACGTGGCCGACGCCCTGGCCGCCGCCCACGAAGCCGGGATCGTCCATCGCGACGTCAAGCCGTCCAACGTCATCCTCGCTGGAAGCGGGCCGGACAGGAGCGGGGCCTTCCAAGTCAAGCTGGTCGACTTCGGGGTCGCCGCAGCCGAGGACGCGAAGCTGACCCGCACGGGCGCGATCGTAGGTACGCCCGCTTACATGGCGCCGGAGCAGGCCCGTGGCGATTCGGAGGTCGACGGAAGGGCAGATCTCTATGCGCTCGGTGCCACGCTCTTCGAGATGATCACGGGTCGTCCTCCCCACGTGGGGCCGACGCCGATCGCGATCCTCGCGCGCCTCGTGACAACGCCGGCGCCCCGTCTTGCGGAGGTGTTCGAAGACGCACCGGTGCGTCTCGACGACGCCGTGGCGCAGATGCTCGCCACGTCGCCGAAGGAGCGTCCGGCATCCGCGGCGGCAATCGCGAATACGCTTCGAGAGATCGCCGCGGACCTCGGTGTCGACTCGGAGACTCACCTGCAGCGCAGCGGCACTTTCGACGCAGTGCCCATGAGCCTCGGGACGACGACCGACAAGGGCGGGGGTATGCGGCTGGTGACGACCATCGTCGCCACCCAGGTGCCCAAGGGTGCTCCCCGCAAGCGGCTGCTCGCGCATCTCCGCGCGCGCGGAGCAGACGCAACCGAGTTCGGCGGCGACGCCATCGTGTGCCACCTCGGCGTCCGCAAGGCGCTCGGTGACGAGGCCGCCCGGGCCCTCGACCTTGGACTTCGCATTGCCAAGCTCAACGCGGCCGTGGGGGTCGCGACGGGGCGCACCCGCGTCGACCGTGCGCGTCCCACCGGCGAGGTGGTCGACCGCGCCGCCGCCCTTGCCCGCGACGCGTCACCCGGACAGGTGCTCACCGACACGACGACGGCGGAGCTTGCGCGGGGGCGCCTCGAACTCCAGCTGCGCGGCGACGGCGGTGCGGTCGTCGGGAAGCCCCTCCGCGGGCGGCGCGAGATCGTCGGCGGCGCACCCTTCGTCGGACGGGAGGCCGAGCTTGCCCAGATCGTCAGCGCCTTCGAACGATGCGCCGACGACGGAACACCCATCGTCGTGACGGTGACTGGTGCACCGGGCATCGGCAAGACCCGGCTGCAGCGCGAAGCACTATCGCGAATCGCGAGTCACGCGACCGGGCCGAAGGTCCTCGTCGCGCGAAGCGAGTCGTTCTCCAAGGGGCAAGCGCTCGGCGTCGTGGCCGACATTGCGCGCGGACTGGCAGGCGTCGCGAAGGGAGCCTCGCTCCAGGAGGCGCTCGACGCGACCAACGTGCTGATCGCCGTGAGCGAGGTCCCGTGCTCGGACTCTTCGCGCGAGCTTCTCGCGCGACTGTCGGCCAACCTGCCGTTGCCCCAGCTCGACGACGCCCGCGGCGCGCGCGACGCGCTCTGGCTCGTCCTCACCGACATGACCCTCGGCATCGCGCGGCGGGAACCACTCGTCATCGTCCTTGAGGATGCTCAGTGGGCGGACGCCGAGAGCCTCACGTGGATCGACCACCTCCTCGCTCGCGCATCCGGATGCGCCGTGTGCGTCGTCGCCGCGGCTCGCCCCGCGTTCTGGCGGGACGATCCGACACGCTTCGAGGGGCGCGACCACGTACGAATCGAGCTGCGGCCCGTCTCGCGCAGGCAGGCCCGATCGATCGCGACGGCGATTCTCGGCGAGCGGGCCAAGACCGACGAGGGAGCAGCGCTCGTCGATTCGATCGCCCAGCAATCAGCGGGGCTGCCGCTCTTCGCGGAGGAGCTCGCCCGAATCGCGCTGGCCGGGCGCGATGCCTCCGACGCTCCCACCATCGAGGCGGCGGTTCAGGTACACCTCGACGCACTCGACGACTTCGGTCGTGACGCGGCGTCGAAGTTCTCGGTGTTCGGCCAGGTGGGGTGGGACGCAGGACTCGAGGCGATCGGCGTGGCCAACGCTGCCGAGGCTCTGCGCGAGCTCGCCGCAGCGGAGATCCTCGTAGAGCAAGCGCACACGCGATTCGTCGGCACCCGCGAGTTTGCGTTCAAGCACGCGCTGATGCGAGACGTCGCCTACGCATCGCTCGGCGACGCAGCGCTCCGCGAGAGCCACGCCCGAGCGGGACGTTGGCTCGGCACCATGGGCGAAGACGACGCTCTCGTGGCGCGACACCTGGAGCACGGCGGCGACGGCGCGGCCGCCGCGGCGTACCTCGAGAAGGCCGGGCGTCGCGCACTCGCGGCTCACGCGCTGCCGCAGGCGATGGCTTTCGCGGAGAAGGCGCTCGCGTTCGCCGAGGACAAGCCCACGCAGTTCGCCCGAGCGCAGCTCCTCGACGAAGCTTACAGCCGTCTCGACGCCCGCGCGGGCGAACGAGACACGGCGGTGCGGGCGATGGAAGAGGCTGCATACGACGTCGCTAGCAGTGTGCGGGCCCGGGGCGCTCGCGTGCGCTACGAAGACGCCTGCGGTGGCGGTGCGGATACGAGCGCCCGTCTCGACGAGGTTCGACGCGCTGCGCAGGAGGCGAAAGTGCCCGACGAAGAGGCACGCAGCGCGGCCGCCCTGGCGGCTCGCTACGCGTACGCGGGGAGACTCGACCTGGCCGAAGAAGTGGCGGACGGTCTGCTCACGCTGTCGCTGACCCACGGAATCGCCGGCGCGGCGGTCGATGCCTGGCAGACGCTGGCCGTCGTGCGTCAGGCGCGGGGCGAGGTGGGTGCGGCGCTCGAAGCCCGTCGCAGCGCGGCACGCTCGGCCAGCGCCGCGGGACTCAAGGCGCGCGAGGCGACACTGACGGTCAACGTCGGTTTCGCGCTGACGACTGTCGGCGCTCGAGGACAGGCGAGGCTGACGATCGAGAGCGGGATCGCCCTGGCTCAGGCGATCGGATCGGCCGGGATCGAGCGCCACGGCAAGATGATCCTACTTTGCTGGGCGGCAACCTTCGGAACCGACGATTCCCTCGAAGCCCCCCTGGCCGACGCGCGGAGCACTGCCGATGCAGCGCGCGCCGGCAGCTGGGTGCCGCACGACCGCGCGACCCTCGGGGTTCTCTTCTACCGGGGTATGGAGATCCTCCGCACGAACGGTCGAGAGGCCGACGCGCGAACGCTCCTTCGTACCGCAGCGCAGGGTTATCGCGCGACGAAGATGCTGGACGTGCTGCCCGTCGCGCTCGGCGTCTGGGCGGAGGCGGAGCGCCGCTGCAAGAGTGCCGAGCAGGCGCGGGAGCTCGCGAGTGAAGCCGCCGCACTGTTCGACGATGGATCGCCGAGCCTCCTCAACGAGGCCCCCGTGTACCTCGCTCTTCACGACGCCTGCGTCGACCTGGGAAGACTGAAAGAGGCCCGCGACGCCATCGTCCGCGGTGTCCCACGGCTGTTGACGCGCTTGAGAGGACTCGGCGGCACCGCGTACGCGCGGCCGTTTCTCATGCAGCTGGCACCGAACGCGGGGCTACTCGCAGCGGCCGAAGCCTACGGACTGGTCCCGCCCGAAGTCGCGGGCGTGCTGGCGGAAGTGGACGGAGCGTCGTCGCCGTAGCTCGCGGGCTCTCGAGGAGAGTAAGCTCGCCCGTGCGATGAAGACGACGACGACCATCGGGGCGATTCTCCTTTGCACTATGGCTTGCGACGAGCCCAAGACGGCACCCGCCACCGCGGTTGCGGAGGCCGCTCCTCCGAGCGCTCCAGCGACCGTCATGCCCTCGGCATCCGCCATGTCCGCTCCGGCAGCCTCTGCGAGCGCGACGTGGAAGAAGAGGACCCTTGCCGACTGCAAGCCGCACCCCGCGACGGTGGACTTCGGGGACGACAAGGCGCTCGAGAACGAGGTTCGACGGAAGATCGGCAAGGACGCGGGCGGGCTGACGACATCCGATCTGGCGTCGATCAAGTCCATCAACCTCGCGTCCTCGCCCACGCACCAGGTCGACCCCTGCGTCTTTCCAATGTTCTCGTCGCTGAAGGATCTGTTCCTTGGCCCCGGCGAGTTCGACGATTTGACGCCGCTCCAGAAGTTGACCAACCTGGAGACGCTACGCGCGTCGCTGAGCCAGGTGAGCGACCTGCACGCCATCGAGGGACTGAAGCGCCTGGACAGGCTGGATCTGTCGCACACGCTCGTGACCGACGCCTCCCTGAAGTCCCTGGGGTCACTCGTGAACATAACCGAGTTGACGCTCGACGAAGACAGCATCTCGGACCTGACGCCCGTCGCGAACATGAAGAAACTGGAGAAGCTGAGCATCAAGAAGACGCAGGTGAAAGACCTCGCGCCTCTGTCGACGCTCAAGGCCCTCAAGGTTCTCTACATCGCCGATACCCCCGTCGCCGACATCTCCCCGGTCTCGCCCCTCATCAAGAACGGCATGAAGCTCATACAGAACTGAACGACCACGAGCGCCTCAGCGCACTTCAGCCGCGCCGGGCGAGCTCGCGAAGGCCGCCGGAGGATACCCAAGCGTCGATGCGGCCGAAGCGAACGCGTGACATCGCTCCGCGGACCTCGAGCACCTCGACGCGTGCACCCTCGGGAAGAGGTGTCGCACCGGGGACCGTGATCCCTCTCTCGTCGTTCGGTGTCGCGCTCGAGGCGACGACGACGGCCTCGCGCAAATTTGCCCGGTCGTGACGCGCGGCGAGCGTCATCGCGACTGCCACGAGCAGCACGGGCGTCGCGACGCCCGCCACGACGCCACCCGTCACGCGCAGACGGCGCGCACGGGCCATCCATCGCTGCAGTAGTCCCAGCGTCAACGCCGCTGACGCGACCGCCGCGAAGATGGCCCAAGTATCTTCCCCGAGCAGCCCCGCTACGGCTCGACCGAGGGACCGACCAGGATCGACCTCGGTGGGATCGCCCGCGCGAGCGCGCCGCCGCGCCACCTCGCTACGTACGACGCCCAGCGCGAGCGACGCGTCTTCGACGAGCCGCGGATCGCGCGACAGGTCGGCGGATTCCTCGAACCCGTGCGCCGCGCGCCCGAGGTCTCCCGGCACCTCTGCGCCAATGCGGACCCGCATTGCGTACGCCAAGCCACGGTCGAAGCTCAAGACAGGATCCACGACGCCACGGTCCGCCAGCGCTTCGAGCCCGTCAATTGCATCTCCTGCGCGTCCCTCGTGCAGCGCCTTGACGGCGTCGGCGAAGAGGAGCCGGGGCTCGTCGTCGGCGTGGGCCCGCTGGGCGCAGGCGAAGATGAGCACAAAAAGAATGACCGCGGCCAGGCCTCCCTTGCCGCTTCTCCTTTTGCCCTCGCGTTTCATGATCTCGATCGCTCCAGGCTCTGGATCGCCCCCTGCGCCCGCAGCCAGCGATCACGGGCCGTGATGACGTCCGATGCTTCGGGGGCGAAGCGAGCGGCTTCGCACTCTCTCAACAGCTCGGCGATGCTCGACGCAGCTTGCGGGGAGACCCCGGCGTGCTCGAGGCGATCGACCAATTGACCCCCGACGGCGTCGCGCACGCTCACGCCGGCGTGCGCGACAGCAGCAGCTTCCAGGGCCCGAACGATCGCGGCGTCCGCCCTTCGGGCGTCTTTGGCGGCACACGCGGCATGGGCAGCGGCGACGCGCTCCTTCAGGTCCGCCGCGGGCGATTGGCTTCTGTGCTGCCACGCGAGAAGCGCGCGCCGGCCAACCGCGTGACCTGCGACCACGAAGCCCAAGGTGAACGGCCACGCCGCGACGCCTACGAGCCAGAACACGGGCGAGTCGTCGGCATGCCGCCGCGGCGACACTGGCCCCGCCAGGGCGTCGCGTGGAGGCGGCAGCCCCGGCAATAGTTCGCGTGCGGAGTCCAACGAGGGAGGCGTCGCGGCCGTGCTCGAACCGGTGACGTGAACCGCTCCGAGGCGCGCGCGAGCGACGTCGTATTTCTTCAGCTCGGGGTCCCAGAACGGCAGCGCGAGCGAACCGAGGTCGACGTCTCCCGCCCGATGGATGTGCACGACGTAGTTGAAGCGTCGCTTGCCGCCGAACCCGTCGTGGCCGATGGGGGCAACCGCGTCGTGCACCTCGGGAGCGAGCCACTCGACACCTTCCTGGACAGGCACGCTGAGGACACTCGGCACGTTCCCCTTTCCAGAAAGCTCGACCTCGACGCCGACGGCGCCGTCCTGCTCGACCTGGCGAGGTTGCACCAGCGCGGACAGCGCGAAGCGGCCCACGTCGCCCACGGCATACCCGGGCGGACGGCCCGCGATGGGCGGCTCGGTCACGACGACGTGCAGCGTCTCGGTGGCCCGCTTGGTTCCGGCAGCGGCGCGCGGCCGCACGAGGCCCACGCTCATCGGGCCGATGACGAGATCTCCGGCGCGGAGGGGAAAGAGCGCCCAGCGCCTCACGAGCTTCACGACCCACGTTCGCCCCGCCACGGCAGCGTAGCCGGCGAGAAGCGCGTCCTGGTCTTCTCGCAGGAGCGGACGCTTGAGGAAATCGGCCACCTGGGCGTCGTGGACGTCTTCGGCGTCGATCTCGATGTTCGATGCTCCCGCTGCGTCGATGTACTCGTAGACGCTGAAGGTGACCTGCTCGCCCACGACAGCGGCGGTCTTGTCGACCGTCGCGTGTAGGAAGTAGAGCGAACCGCGCGGTGCATCGAGTGACAGCTTTGGATCGATCGTCACCGACGGTGGCGAGTCCGGCGCGTGCTCGTTCGGGTCGAACCCGGGGAAGAATCCCTTCCAGGGGTCGAACGGCGAGAACCCAAAGGGCATCTGGGATTGTGATGGAGGCTGCCCGCGGCGTTGCGGCGCCTGACCGGCCGGCACCACGTGCAGCACGACGGCGTGCGGAGCGAAACGGGTGCCACCGACCACCACGGTAGGCGGCCCGACGCTGAAGGTGCCGACGCGCTTGGCCTCCAGCGCCCAGTCCACAGTGAGAGTGAATCGATCCATCCGGTTGCCGTTGATGCTGATGTGCGTCTGCGAGGGCGACCCGCTTTGACCGCGGACGACAAAGCCGGGGGTCGCTCCGATCTGCGGATCGGTCGGCATGGACTCACCGCTCGTGGCGCTGATCTGCAGGTGCACCGTGTCCCCGACCCCTACTGTGTCGCCGTCGATCTCCACCTGAATCTGCGGCGGCGTCTGCGCGCCGGCCGCGAGCGAGAACGAGAGCAGGGCGGTCAAGACGAGCAGCAAGGGAAGGGCGGCGCGTTTCATTTGTCTGCCATTCCGCGGACGTGCTTCTTGCCGAGACGCTTGGCCTCCTCTTGCTGAAGCGTGGGTGCGTTCTCGAGCTGATCGAGCATGCGCTCGTCTTCGTTCGTGCTCGGCGGGGGCGTCTGCGGTCCTGCCTCGTGCGGTTCGGGCGCCGCGTCGCGGTCCTGGGGCGGCGATCCCGCGTCCTGCCCGGCGTCTCGGTCTCCGTTCGAACTGTCCTGCCCACTGTCCTTCGGGCCGTTGCCGGCGTCAGGGCTGGGGGTCTCCGAGTCCTGCGAAGCGTCGTGCGAGGCGTCCTGCGAGGCATCGTTGCCCGCATCCTTCCGGTCCTCGATCCGTCGCAAGGCGATGGCGCGATTCCAGGCGGCGTCCCGTCCCACGGAATCTCCGCCGTCGTTGACGCCTGGCGCGAGCACGAGCGCATGATCGTAGGCGCGGACGGCGTCCTCGTAAGCGCCATCGAGAAAAGCAAGGTTGCCCTCGAGATACCTGGCGCGCGCGCGCACCTCGGCGGATCCACCCTGGGCGTCGCCGATCGCCTGCACCAGGCGTCGCGCGCACTCGACCTGCGCGTGTCTCTGATCGCGTGTGTCGGCGGAGACCCCCGAGTCGATCTCTTCCTCCCCGAAGCGCCGGCCGAACTGCTCTCCGAGGCGGAAGAGCGACAGGCCGAGGTCCAACGTCCCATCCGGGCGCCGCTGGAGAAGATCCGGTGTCCCGATGCTGCCGTCCTTGCAGGCGCCGGTAGAGAGGTAATCCTCCAACCTCGCCGCGGCGGACGACGCGTCGCCGGCATCCAGATCACCTAGGGCTTCAGTGACGACCGGCGAGTCCCTGTCGAAGGGACGCGACGGATTCCACCCGCAGGCGACCTGGAAGAGAACGAGCGGAAGGCAAGGGAGGAGGGACCTCATCCCTTCACCTCGGCCAAGTCGCGCCGCCGGCGCGGTGCCTCGCCGATGAGCGCATCCGCGAGGAGGAGCAGCACGGCAATCCCGAGCGGCCAGGCGTACTCCTCTGCGTAGACCGTCTCGACCTTCTCGCTCAGCTCTTCCCGCATGACCTTCCGGAGACTCCTGGCTATCGTGTCGATGCCTGTCTCGCCGTGCTCGGCGCGCACGATCGTCCCACCCGATGTCTGGGCGACGCGGGCAAGCTGCGCCTCGCCTTCCGCCGAGAGCTGCGTCGTCATCGGCTTGCCCTCGTCGTCGTGGCGAACGCCGCTTGCCTTCCCTTCAGGCCCCACGTCGGGGATGACCTCTGGAGCGCGCCCGCCGATCTGCACCACGTCGATCCGTGTCCCCTCGCTCGCGCAGTTCTGGGCAACGCTCACCGGGTCGCCCTCGAGATCTTCCCCATCCGTCACGAGAACCATGACGCGCATGTGGTCCTTCGACTTCGGATCCCGCGCGAACACTTCGCGCCCGGCCTCGAGAGCCCGCGCCGTGGCGGTGCCACCCACGGGCATGTCGTTCGGATCGAGCTGGCGGAAGAACTGCGCGATGGCCGCGCCGTCGCTCGTGAGCGGAAAGCTCATTGGCTCTCCGGCGAACGCGACGGCGCCAAAGCGGGCACCCGGGAGATCCTGGATGAGACGAGCGACCTCGGCCTTCGCACGCGCAATCCTGTTCGGCACGATGTCGCGCGCGTACATGCTCTTGGAGTAATCGAGGACGATGACGACATCGAGGTTGGTGGCCGGGACGATTCGCGTCCCGCTGCCGAACTTCGGCCGCGCGAGGGCGATGAACGCGAAGAGCAGCGCAACGACGAGCAGCACCGCCTTCACCGCACGCCGGGCAGTCGAGTCGTACGTCACGAGGTGAACGAGGAGCTTGGGGTCCCCGAAGCTCCTGGTTGCCTTCGCCTGCCGCATGCCAGCCCACACGATCGCGCCGGCGTATCCCAGAAACGCGACCGCGCAGAACATGGCAACGACGACACCTGTCAGTGACCCGAAGTCATGACCCCACTTCACGGGAACCTCCGCACGAGAAACAAGCGCGCGAGCGCCTCGAGGGCGAGGAGGACGACCGCGGGGACCAGCAGGAACGGGAAGAGATCCTCCATCGTCGCCGCCTGGGCCTCGAACTTGGTCTTCTCGAGATGGTCGAGGATCGAGTGCATGCTGTTCTGCAGGCCGCTCCGATCGGTCGCGATGAAGGCCTCGGCGTCGGTCTCGTGCGCCATCTTGCGCAAGAGGTCCGGATTCACAGGGAATCGCTTTCGCACGTAGACAGGCTGCCCGAAGAGGTCCGTGCCGCTCTGCACGTCGACGTCGTCGCCGTTGCCGATCTGGACCGTATAGACGCGCACGCCCTCCTTCTGGGCCAGGTGCGCCGCGTATTCCGGAGAGATCGCGCCCTCGTTCGAATCGCCATCGGTCAACAGGACGACGGCCTTGCTCCGTGCGTTGCTGCGCCGCATGCGAGCTACCGCGGTGCCAGCGGCGTCGCCGATCGCCGTCTTGCTGCTGTCGATGACGCCGAGCTCGATCTTCGAGACCAATGAGGCGATGAGCGCGTAGTCGAGCGTCGGAGGCGAGAGGACGAATGCCTGCTTGGCAAAGACGACGACCCCGATGCGATCGGTCCTTCGTCGCCGCACAAAATCGATGAGCACCTCCTTGGCGACGTCGATGCGCGTCGGCCGATGGCGCAGGGTCCTGTCGCCCTGACCTCCGAGGTCGGAGGGCGCATCCATGACCGCCGACATCGAACCGGAGAGATCGAGGACGAGGATGATGTCGATGCCTCTCTCCTCACCCGTCTCGCCGCGCAGAACGCTTTGCGGACGACCCAGGGCCAGAGCGGCAAGAACGAGCGCCGCGCCACGCAGGACTCCGGGGGCGTCTCGCAGCGAGGCGCGCCACCCTCGAGGGCCGAGCATGACGGGTGCGATGGCCGGCACGCCGAGCCGCGGCACGCGCGAGTCCGCCCCCAGCGTCATCCGCCACACGACAAACGGAACGGCCAGTATACCCGCAGCGAGCGCCAGACAGCCGCTGGCGCGAACCACCCACGACAGGGCGTCGGCGGTTGACGGGTGCACGCCGAGGGGCCCAGGCCATGCGGCCCATCGCGCGCTCTGCCAGGCCTCGCCGCGCGCCAGCACGGGCCACACGCATGCCAGAGCGAGAGCGGCGATCGTCGACAGGGCAACGAGCGCCCCCCGGACCCAGCGACGCGGCGGCCGGGTCATGGCCGCACCTCCTTCATCGGCAACGGCGCGCCGACGAAGGGCATCGTGGCTCGCACCATCCGATCCGCCGCGCCCAGCAGGCGCTCGCACTCCTCGAGCGTCGGTGTCACGTCGGCGAACTTCACCAGGTCGCAGTCCTGCAGGAACCCCGTGATCTCGGGCATCGGAATGTCGAAATGAGAGGCCCTCCTGAGCGACGCCAAGGTCTCGTCGGTCGTCGATTCCAGTCCGTCGAAGCCGAAGCGCGCGCCGAGGTACTCGCGCACGGCATCGTTGACGCGATCGAAGAACTCTCCGAAGCGCTGCGTCTCGAGGAGCCCGGCATGGCGTGCCTCGTCGAGCCGCTCGAACGCGACTTCCCAGGGAGGGCGCGGGGGCGGCGGCGGGGCGATCGGCTTCGGGCGTTTCAGCCATCGGTAGACCAGCCACGCCGCGAGGAGGCCCGCGACAGCGCCGGCGGCAGCCCACGAGAGCCCTCGCTCGAGCGTGGTCCACTCCTCGCGCTGCAGGCGCGGCGGCGGGTTGGGCTTGGGCAGCGCATTGGGCGTGGAGGCGGTGGGATCCTCGACGACAATCGTGTGCGGCTTCGTGCACAGGGAGACGACGTCGCTGTTGGCGCGCGCGATCGACACCGGCAGCGGCGGCAGGATCAGCGCATGTCGACCGGGCTCGCTCGGCAAGGCGACGAGCGGCAACTCGAGCGTCGTCTTGCGACGACCACTGTGCGGATCGACGTCGACGCTCGACAGAACGGCCGCGGCCCCACCGTCCTGGTCCGGGATGGCGAAGCCCGCTGCCTTTAGCGCTCGCGCCGCGTCGCTGTCGCTCTGGAGCTCGAGGCCCCGCGGCAACACGGTCTCTCCCTTCCCGTGCGTGACCACCACGTGCAGCGTCGCGGTGAACCCGCTCGTCCCCCGCTCGGGGAACGTATCCACCATCTGCGGCCGCTCGGCCCCCGACGGCGCCGTCTCGACGCACTCGGCCGATGCGGGGAGCGAGATGGAGAGGATGATTGAACAGGAAGCCAGGACGACACAATCAATTCTCGCTCTCATCGCCGGATCCTTCGTGCCCGCCTGGCGAAGAGATCGCGCAAGGGGCGGACGAACGAGCCGCCGGTCTCGATCTCGACCGCGTCGAGGCCCAGCTTGTGGAAGGTCGCGCGGCGAGCCTCGGCGATCTTCTTCATCGAGGCGGCGTAGAAAGCTCGTACGCGTGGATCGCTCGTATCGACGATGACGCTGTCGCCGCTCTCGAGATCCTCGAACGTCGCGAGCCCGACGTCCGGAATGGTCGCGTCGCGTGGGTCGACGAGCACGACGGGGACGACGTCGTGCTTCGCCGAGGCGAGCGCGAGCGTGCGTTCGTACCCCGTGTCGTAGAAGTCGCTCACGACGAACGCGATGCTGCGCCTGCGCGAAGTACGCACCAGCGCCTCGAGTGCCGCCTTCAAGTCCGTGGCCGCGCCGAGCCGCATGCGACCTCGATCGTCGTACTCCCGCGCATGCGCGACCCGTCCCGGCTGCTCGAACCCGAGGATCTCCCGCACGACGCGCATCACGTGCTTCTCGCCCTTCTTCGGAGGCACCATGCGCTCGACCTTGTCGGTGGCCACGATGAGGCCGACGCGGTCGTTGTTCCGGATTGCGCTGAACGCTAGCAACGCGGCGACCTCGCTCGCGACGCGCATTTTGGGCGCCCGCTTCGTCCCAAACCGCTCGCTGGCCGACAGATCGACAACGAGCATGACGGTCATCTCGCGCTCTTCGACGAAGACTTTGACGAACGTGTCCTGCATCCGCGCCGAGACGTTCCAGTCGATGACGCGCACGTCGTCGCCCGCCTGGTAAGGGCGCACCTCTCGGAAGGCGAGCCCCTGCCCCTTGAAGCTGGACGAATACGTCCCCGAGAGCTGCTCGTTGGCGAGCCGCGCCGTATGAATCTCGATCTTGCGGAGGGCCGCGAGAAGCTCCTTCGGGATCACGGCTGGCTCAGGGCACCTCGACCACCTCGAAGACGCGCTTCACGATCTGCTCGCTCGTGACCTCTTCGGCGTCGGCCTCGTAGGTCAAGACCAGTCGATGGCGAAGCACGTCCGGGCCGACCGCCTTCACGTCTTCCGGCGTCACGTAGCCCCGATGGCGAAGGAATGCGTGCGCGCGCGCCGCCAAGTTGAGGGCGATGCTCGCCCGGGGGCTCGCCCCGAACTCGACGAGCGGCGCCAGGTCCTTCAAGCCGTGCTTGGCCGGCTCGCGCGTCGCGAAGACGACGTCGACGATGTACTCCTTCACCTTCTCGTCGACATACACCTGCTTGACGACCTTGCGCGCATCGAGAAGCTCTACCGGCGTGACGACCGGATCCGCCTTCGTCAGCTCCGGCTGCGTCATGCGGTCCATGATTTTCCGCTCCTCCTCGCGCGTCGGATAGCCCACCTTCACCATCAGCATGAAGCGGTCTATCTGCGCCTCGGGTAAGGGGTACGTGCCCTCCTGCTCGATGGGATTCTGCGTCGCCATCACGATGAACGGCTCTGGAAGCGGGTAGGTCTTGTCGCCGATGGTGACCTGCCGCTCCTGCATCGCCTCGAGGAGCGCGCTCTGCACCTTGGCAGGCGCCCGGTTGATCTCGTCCGCGAGGACGAGGTTGGCGAATATGGGCCCGAGCTTGGAGGTGAACTCGCCCCTCTGCTGGTTGTAGACGACCGTGCCGACGAGGTCGGCCGGCAGAAGGTCCGGGGTGAACTGGATGCGGGCAAACTTGGCGTGGATGGCGTCGCACAGCGTTCGCACCGTGAGCGTCTTCGCCAGCCCAGGGACGCCCTCGAGCAGAACGTGCCCCCCGGTCAAGAGTCCCACGAGGATCCGCTCGACCATGTACTGTTGACCGACGATGACCTTGCCGACCTCGTTCGAAAGACGGTCGACGAAGGCGCTTTCCTTGGCCACGAGCTCGTTGAGGGCGCGGACGTCGTACATGGGGGTCCTCTCGTTTGCGCGCCTTGTAACACGGCGCGGTGCTGGCGCGCGCGGGCGCTTGTCTGAACTCGCGGCGGCCCCGAATATTCCTTGAATTTTGCGTACTGATGGGAATTGCCTGGCCCTTTAGCGTCTCACTCGCTCGGAGCCGTGGACGCGAGCCGGGCCCCCGAGAAAGGTTCCCCCCATGACCGCTGGTGCCACACTCGCCTCCCTTCTCTCCCTTGCCGCACTGGGGCTCGTCGCCCTCGCTCCGGCCTGCAGCAGCTCGAGCAACAAGGGTGGTCCCGGAGGCGGAGGCAATGACGAAGGCGGGACGAGCAGTGGCGGGCTGATGCTTGGCGACGGCGAAGCGGCGGTGCTCTGCGAGGCCGGGTCGAACCTCCAATGCCAGGAGTCAACCTGTCCGAACGGCGGATCCACCACCATCAGCGGCACCGTCTTCGACCCCGCCGGCAAGAACCCGCTCTACAACGTCGCCGTCTACGTCCCGAACGCGACCCCGGCGGCCCTCCCCTCCGGCGTGACCTGTGCGTCGTGTTCCGATCTGTACACACAGCCCATCGCCAGCGCCGTGACCGACGCAAGCGGCAGCTTCAAGATATTGAACGCTCCCTCGGGTCAGAACATCCCGCTCGTCGTGCAGGTCGGAAAGTGGCGCATGCAGTACACGCTCGCGACGGTCGCGTCCTGCGCGGACAACCCGCAGCCGAGCGGCTCGTTGCGTCTCCCGAAGAACCACATGGAGGGGAACATCCCGGACATCGCCATCTCGACGGGCGGTGCGGACTCGCTCGAATGCCTGCCCCTGCGCATGGGAATCGACGCGACCGAGTACGTCCCCGGTGGGAGCACCGCGGGCCGCATCCACATCTTTCAAGGCTACATGGGAGCGACCACGATGCCGGCGGCGCCTCGGTCGTCCGCGGCGCTCTGGAGCTCGGACACGTCTCTCGAGCCCTTCGACATCACCCTCTTCTCCTGCGAGGGCGCCCCGACCTCGGGCGGAGGGCCGATGCTGACATCGCAGAATCAGCAGTACCTGCTCGACTACGTCAACAACGGCGGGCGGGTCTTCGCGTCGCACTTCCACTACGCCTGGTTCACGAGCGGCCCTTTCACATCGATCGCCACTCCACCGCTGATGACGTGGACCGCGAACACATTGATGGGTCAGTCCGCCACCATCGACGATCAGTCGACGTTCTTCGGCGCGATCAATGCAACGACCGCCGCCGACGGCGGCACCTTCCCAGAGGGCGTCGCCCTCGATGCATGGCTCGGCAACGTCGGAGCGCTCACGAACGGCGAACTCCCGTTCTTCTACGCACGCGACAACGTCATATCGACGAACACCCCCGCGCAAGTCTGGCTCACCCTCGACAAGAGCAAGATGTCGGCCAACGACGTGATGAAGCTGTCTTCGGACTCGTCGAGCGCGCCCCCCCAGTACCTTTCGTTCGACCTCCCGTTGAACGTCGGCGTCGAATCATCAAAGTGCGGGCGCGTCGTGTACAGCGACCTGCACGTCAGCGGCGGTCCCGGAGCCAACGAGCCGCCGCTCAACGGGGGCGCGCCCGTCCTGGCCGACTATGGCACCGGCGGATCGGCCGGTATCGCGCCGACCGGCTGCGCGATGCACCCGCTGACTCCGCAGGAGAAGGCCCTCGAGTTCATGATTTTCGACCTCTCGTCCTGCCTCATCCCCATCGGCCAGATGTCGATGCCTCCGAATCTGCCGCAATGAGCGGCCCGCGCGTTTGAAAGAGCACCGGATGACGCAAACGGAAATTTGCGCTCTCGCTCTAGAATGGGCCCCAATGGGCCCCCTGGACGTCTCATCCGTTCAAAAACCTGGACTTGTGCCCACTCTGAAGACCAGCCTTTGAGTTGGAGTTTGTCGCCATGAAGACTGTTTTACGCGTCGCCTTCGCTGTAACACTCGCCCTTATCGGCTTTGCCGTAGGGCCAGCTGCCTGTGGGTCGAAGAACCCCAACGGCCCCGGCGGCGAAGACGGCGGAGAGGACGGTGGCTGCGGCTATAACTGTTCGCCCGCTGGCGGCGGCGACGGCAGCCTTTCGTTCGGCAACGATGGCAGCGTGCCCATTACGTACCCGATGGGCAATTGCACGGGCAGCGCCACGACGTCGATCAGCGGCACGGTCTACGACCCCGCGAACGTCAACCCCATCTACAACGTCACGGTATACGTCCCGGGCGTGACCTTGCCACTGCCCGACCTGCCGGATGGCGTGTCGTGCAACTCGTGCGCGGACCTCTACAGCACTCCTTTGGCAGCGGCGGTGACTGACGCGACGGGGCACTTCTCGATCCCCAACGCGCCGGTCGGCGCGAAGATCCCGCTGGTCGTCCAGGTCGGCAAGTGGCGCATGGTTTACACGATCGCCAACGTCGCCCAGTGTGTAGACAATCCGCAGCCGGCCCATTCGTTGCGTCTGCCGAAGAACCACATGGAGGGCAGCCTGCCAAACTTCGCCATTTCGACGGGCGCCGCGGACTCGCTCGAGTGCCTGCTTCTGAGGATGGGAGTCGACCCGGGCGAGTACACGGGTGGTTCGGGCGGCACGGGACGCCTGCACATCTTCACGGGGTACATGGGCGCCGTGACGCAGGGAGGGACTTCACCAGACCCCGGCATGACGCTGTGGGACCAGGACATGGATATCAACCAGTTCGACGTCGTTCTTCTCTCCTGCGAAGGGCAGGAGACGGTGAACATGAATCAGAAGGTGATGTGGGACTACGCCAACGGCGGCGGGCGCGTGTTCGCATCTCACTTCCACTACGCCTGGTTCGACACGGGCCCCTTCGCCACGATGATCAGCCCGGCCCTGGCGACATGGACCCCGGGCGTCCAGCTCATCGGCGGCACCGGCGCCTCGGGCGACGTGGTCTCGGCCAATATCGTGACGACCCTCCCGAACGGGATGGCCTTCCCCGAGGGCGCCGCGCTGAGCAAGTGGCTGGGCGTCGTCGGTGCCACCGGTGTCCTGGGGGCTCCGGCCGGCGAGCTTCCGATCATCTACGCGTGCAACAACGCAGAAGTGACCGCGACGAACTCGTATTCGCAGTCCTGGGCCGCGACGGACAAAAATGCGCCGGTCCAAAGCGCCACCGAGTACTTCTCGTTCGACCTGCCCGTGGGCACATCGGCCGAGGGCAAATGCGGGCGCGTCGTCTACAGCGACCTGCACGTGAGCGGTGGAGCGGGCGGGACAGCACGTGGGTCGCTGCCGGGCGATTACGCCAGCAGCCTCGAGATCGTGCCGAGTCAGTGCGCCACGGGTGTTCTCTCTCCGCAGGAAAAGGCGCTCGAGTTCATGATCTTCGACCTATCGTCCTGCCTGATTCCCATAGGGATGGTCGGGATGCCTCCGACGGTTCAGTAATCCCCGCGCTCTGAATGGCGTGGTAGGCTCGGGCTCCCAAATCGGACGCCTGTCCGGAGACACCCATGCCCTTCAGCCGAACGCTACACCGGTCCGCCATCGTCGCCACGTCCGTTCTCGTGGGCTCCGCCGTGCTCGCGTCTGGCGGGGATGCCCGCGCGGACAACGTCGCTTCCACGCCGAAGGGTACGGTCGGCGGCGCCCTGCTGGGCGCCGAGGTCGTCACGATTACCGAGTCGCTCTTCGGCGCGCGTCCGGGCTGGGCCTACGCCGTCGGCGCCATCGTCGGGGCTGGCGGAGGGGGCGCGGCAGGGTATGTGGTCGACCAGGGCAGCACGGACGGGAAGGTGCCGATGTACCTGCTCGCAGGGGGCCTCGCGCTCATCATCCCCGCCATCGTCCTGACGCTCAACGCCACGCGCTACATGCCCGAGGAAGGGGCCACCGAGGACAGCGTCCCGACGGGGCCCGCAGCGGAGCCGGGCGTCCCTGGTGGCAGCCTCGGCGGGACCGGGCCGACCAGCCCCCCATCCGCAGCTCCCCCGCCTCCGGTGACGTCCCCCGCCCCGGCTCCCCCGCAGTCGCTCCTGGACGTCGGGGGCGGCACGGTCCGCCTGGGCGTCCCCGTTCCAGACGTGCGGCCGGTTTTCTCGATGACCGAGCAGCGCCAGTACGGGCTACGCGCCGAAACCGAGCTCCGGATGCCCGTGCTGCACCTCGTGTTCTAGTAAAGCCCGCTGATAAGTTCGTTTCCCGGTGGCGCCGCGGCGCTGGTACCATCGGTGAGTTCTGTTTCCTCGCCCGGCGGGGCAGACAGGCCAACGCGGATCAGCGGAGTCGAATGCAAGGCGCACAGCGAGTTGCCCAGGCGGCCAAACCGTCGGACCCGATGCTCGGCCGCGTCATCGCAGGCCGCTATCGCCTCGAGGCTCGCATCGGCGAAGGCGGCATGGGGGTCGTCTACCGCGCCCGGCACGTGCTCATCGACCGCGTCGTCGCGGTCAAACTCATCCGCCCGGACCTGCGCGGCGAGACGCACCTGCGTGCGTGGATGCTGCGCGAAGCCCGCGCCGCCAACCGTGTCGATCACGCGCACATCATCGACATTCACGACATCGGCGAGACCGAGGAGGGCGAGCTCTATCTCGTGATGGAGTACCTGGTCGGCCAGTCGCTCTCCAGCGAGCTCGCGCGCGGCCCGATGGCGCTCGCCCGCGGCGTCGACATCCTCGAGCAGATGTGCGCCGCGCTCGCTCGTGCACACGACCTCGGAGTCGTTCATCGCGACCTCAAGAGCGACAACATCCTTTTGACCTCGCGCGGCGGCCGGAAGGACTTCGTGAAGATCCTCGACTTCGGCCTGGCCCACCTCGCGATGGACCCGCGCCTCGCGCCGAAAGGCGCGGTCTTCGGGACGCCCGAGTACATGTCACCGGAGCAGGCGAAGGGCGAAGAGGCCACGGCGCAGAGCGATCTCTACGCGCTCGGCGTGCTCTTCTTCGAGATGCTGACGGGCCAGCTCCCCTTCCGGAGCGACGACCGCGAGACCCTGCTCGAGATGCAGCGGACGGCCACGGCGCCGCGCCCGCGATCGATCAAACCCGACGTCTTGCCTGCAGCCGAAGCCATCGTCGTCAAGCTGCTCGAAAAGGACCGGCGCAAGCGATTCCAGGACGCTCACCACATGCACGAGGAGCTCAAGTCGCTCCAGCGCAGCCTGCCGAGCACTCCGTGGGAGGTCGCAGCGACGGGCGAGAACGCGGCTCCTCCTCCCGCACCGCCACCGCAATCGGCGGGCGTCATCGAGTGGGCGAGCCGCGCCGCGCTCTTCTCGCGCATGGTGTCGCGGGCCTATCCGGGGAGCAACGCGCCCCCGGAAGTGCAGAGCGCGTTGTCCCAGTCGTGGGATCTGGCGTCACGCGCAACGCGGCTCGAGGGCGAGGTGGCCAGCCACACGCGCAAGCTCGAGGCTCTCGAGCGCCGTGGCAGGGCCCTTCGCGCGGAGATCGGGCGCAAGGTGGAGGAGCTTGCCCACGAAGAGTCGCGCGCGCTGCGCGACCTGTCGACCGAGCAGGCGGAGGTGACGCGGCTGCGCGACGCCGTGACGCAGGCCGAGCGCGGCGCCGCCCAGGCAAAGCAGGCGGCCGACCAGGCGAATGGCGCCGTGACACAGCTTCGTGCGGTGTTCGAGCGAGCGGGCGCGGCCGGAGCGCTGGTCGAGGCCAAGCGCGATCAGCTCCAGGGCCACGAGCAAAAGGCCGCCCAGAGAGAGGCACAAGCCCGTGACCTGCGCCGTCAGATCGAAGAGCTGCGCGCCCAGCTCTCACGCTACGCAGAGGCCCTAGAGGACGATCTGACGAACGGCCGCGAAAAAGTCGGCGCACGCACGCGCGAGGGGCTCGCGTACGAAAAGGCGTTCAGCGAAGCGTCGATGCTTCTGCTCAACCATTTGAAGGGGAAACCCGAGGCGAGGGACCTGTTGCAGGAACTGGTGACAGTGATGCACGGCTCACCGCAGACGAAGTCGGAGAGCCGCACGCCTTAGAAGCGCCTCAGACCGGCGTTCCGCCACCCATCGCCTCGACGTATCGCGCAATCGAAGCCCGAAGGGCGGGCGTCGTCTCGACGAACTCGAGTCCGATCGCGCGCGCGCCATCCGAGGCGTCGGGCCGCGCTGCCCGAACCCAACGCACGTCTGCGTCGCAGCTGACCACGCGGCCCTCGATGGGCAGGGCAAAGCGCACGGTCGCGCGCTGGTTGGGTTCGCACCGCTGGCGCGTGATGACGAGCAAGCCTCCCTCGGAGATGTCTTCGCTGCGCCCGTCCACGGACCCTCGAGGCAGCACGACGTGCACGGGGGTCACGTAGGGTGCCCGCGGCGCGCGGCGCCGTTGCCTGGGATCGCTCACGCTTGCCGGACCGAACCGTGACGGCGGCGGAGGCCCCAGAAAAGAGGTTTGGTCGCCCGCAGACGGAATGGCCTCGTGAATCGCGCGCGCGAGGCCGAGCACGCTCTGAAAGCGCTCTGCTGGCTTCTTCGCGATAGCCCGCTGCACGACCGCGGCCACCGCTTCGGTGACTGCGGGGAAGCGGGTTCGGACGTTCGGCGGCGCGTCGTCCGAGCAAACCTGCAAGAGGACGCGCTGATAGTTGCCCTCGTAGGGCATAGTGCCGGTCAGGCACTCGAACATCGTGACCCCCAGGGCGTACACGTCGGCCAGAGCGTCGACGTCACCCTGCGCGAGAAGCTGCTCGGGCGCCATGTAACCAGGGGTCCCGAGGATCGCCCCGACGGCGCTCAGCTTGCCCTCATCGGAATGCGCAATCTGCGCGGTGCCGAAGTCGACGACCTTGACGCGCTCGCGTCCGTCACGCTCGCGAACGACGAAGATATTGCCCGGCTTGAGATCGCGGTGCACGACGCCGGAGCGGTGGGCCACGTCCATCGCATCGCAGAGCTGAAACATGACGGCAGCCGTCTCCTCGGCCGAGATCCGAGATCGAGCGGCAAGTAGCCCCTCGAGTGTCCGCCCCTCGAGCTTCTCCATCACGAGATACGGCGTCCCGTCGTCGACGATGCCCCCGTCGAGCACTTCGACGATTCCGGGATGACGAGCCATGGCCAGAGCACGTGCTTCCCGCACCAGCCGGACGCGAAGCTGGCCGAGCTGCGCTGCAGGCACGTCCGGCGCAACGATCTTCAGAGCCACCAGTCGCTGCGTGAACCGGTGGAATGCCTCGAACACCACTCCCCCCGCCCCTCGGCCGAGGTCGCGTCGTAGTTCGTAGCGCCCCTCGACGACGTCACCGACTTGCAGGTGCCCGGGGCGCCCGGCCACGTCGCCCCCCGGGGTTGGATTCATGACAAAACCATTATGCGGCTCGCGCCGGCTGAGAACAACAGCACTCGATTGCAGGCGTGTGCCGGAATGTCAGGACGAGGCGCGCGAGGCCACGGCGCGCTGGGCGAGGGCCAGCTTGTTCTTGACCGCGTGCACCTGCTGTCGCACGGCATCCGCCTGTCGCGCCAGGTCGGGCCAGTCCTGCTCCGCGGCGAGAGCCGCCAGTCCTTCGGCCTCACTGACCACGCCTGCCATGTGATTCTGCATGCGACCGATGCCTTCGAGGACCTCGTCGTCCGACGCGCCTCCCTCACGCTTGGCGGATACCTCGTTCGCCAACGTGTTGACCTGAGCCGCCGATTCTCCAAGCGTCGCGAATCGCTGCCTGAGGCCTTCGCGCTGCTCGGTCCGAGCCTGGACCGCGCGGGCAGCTTCGAGGAGCGCTTCAAGGCTGCCCACTTGACGAAGGCGGGCCTCCTCGATCTCGGCGACGAGCCCTCGAAGCTTCTCCTGGATGGAGTCGTTGCGGGCCGTGGACTCGCGCACGACGCGGAGCACGCGCTCGAGGCCCTTCTCCGTGTTGAGGGGCGTATGGCGGCCCTCCTCCGCAAGCGCGTCGTAAGCGCGAAGCTCGTCGTCGAGCGCCGCTGCAGCCAAGACGAGGGGCGACGGCGTCTTCGGATTCCCGTGCGACATGGCGACGCCCGCTCAACCCACCAGCTTTGCGCTGAGGAACGCCCTCATCTTCACTAGCGTCTTCGGATCTCTCGTGAAGCTCGGTACCTGGTACCCCTGTGCCCACGCCTTCACTTCCTGCAGGAACTCCACGCGCAATCCGGCGTCGGTGAGGATGTCCTCCACCGTCCGTCCTCGTGCCGCGCCTTTACGGAGGCCTCGCACGTACGTCTCGAGGCGGGCGTAGTCCGGGCCGAGGAAGTCGGCGATCGCTCGCGCGTCGTCGCTCAGGCGCTGCACCGCCCCCTGCTTCACGTCTGCCCGCGCGACGACCGCGTGTGCGCATGCGAGCCTCAGGACGAACGCATCGTCGAGAAAGCCGATGTCGTCGATCCCGTCAGGGATGAGGTCGAGGGACTTGAAGATGTAGTTGAGCCCCGACACGAGCGATCGCGTCGCGTCGTCGTCGGCGCCGACGGCCACGGCGTCGCCGACTGCGGCAGCGTCCTCACCAAGGCTGCGCAGCCATTGCGGGAACATCTCGAGATATCGCGGGTCGATGGCGGCGTCGCTCATGGCTTCTGGCTCCGGAGGGTAGACGCTATCAAGCACCGGCACGCGGGCTCAAGGCATCCGCGCTAGCGACCATCCGAGGAGAAAGCCTACGACGAGCGCGCCGAGCACGAACGCGACGACGGTAGCGGGCGCAATGCCGCGGCGCGGCAAGCCGTGCGTCAGCAACTCTCCGGAAGAGCGCCGCGGCTCGACGAGGACCACGTGAGGCGTCGGATCGACCACCAGGGCCGCGGCCGCACTCGCGAGAGTGCCACCCGAGGCAACGCCACCCGAGCCGAGGGTCGGGGGGGGATCGGACGAAGTCTTCGGCGGGCCGGGCGGGACCGACGGGACGGAAGCAAGGGCCCGTGCCATCTCGAGGGCCGTCGCGAAGCGCTCGCTGCGGTCCTTTTTCAGGCTCCGCGCGAGGAAAGAAGCCAGGGGCACCAGGGCGGGGTCGATCGTCTCCGCCGCGTCCGGTTCCACCGTGAGCACCGCCGTCAGGCGCGCGAACTCGGTCGGCGCGGGGAAGGCGGTACGCCCAGTCAGCATCTCGTAGAACATGACGCCCGCGCTCCATAGGTCCGCCCGCGGGTCGACGTCCTTGGCGTTCTTGACCTGCTCCGGGCTCATGTAGGCCGGCGTCCCGAGCAACATTCCGGATCGCGTCCGGTTGCCCATACCGCCGGCCGCGTCCATCACCTTCGCGACGCCGAAGTCGAGCAGCCTGGCGACGAACGCCCCCTCGTGGTCGCGCGTCAAGAAGACGTTGTCCGGCTTGAGGTCGCGGTGAATGACGCCCGCCGCGTGAGCCGCGGCGAGCCCGGCGAGGATCCCCTGAAGGATGGGGACCGCCCGGGCGACGGGCACACGCCCGCCGTTCGCCGTGTAGGCCGCGAGCGGCACGCCCTCGAGCAGCTCCATGACGATGTAGGGCGACCCGTCCTCGGCCTGCACGCACTCGAAGACCCGAACGATGTTCGGGTGAACGAGTCGTATGGACGTCCGCCCCTCCTCGAGAAAGCGCGAGAGCACGTGTGCCTCGAGCAAGAACTCGGTGCGAAGCATCTTCACCGCGACGGGAGAGCCTCCGTCAACCGGTGCCGCCGCGTAGACCTCGCCCATTCCCCCTTCGCCGAGCTTCCGTCCGAGCTTCCAGCGACGCGAGAGCACGGCGCCGGAGAGCGATCGAGACGTGCCGGGCTGCGTGGCGGTCATCCGGGGATCAGCTCCTCAGCGTGGCTCCGAAGCGCTTCTGGACGGTCGCGACGACGCGGCCATGGGCCGCGTCCACCTCGGCGTCCGTCAGCGTGCGATCGGGCGCGCGGTAGACGACGTGGAGCGCGAGGCTCGCGTGTCCCTGCGGCACGCTGCCGCCGGCGAAGCGGTCGAAGAGGGCCACGCGCTCGGCGAGATCTCCCGCGGCTTCCCTCACAGCGAGTTCGACATCCCCGGCGGCGACGTCATCGCGGACGACCACGGATAGATCGCGCGGGCTCGCGGGAAACCTGGGCAGCTGCGCGAAGCGAACAGGGCGCGCCCCCACTTCTTCGAGCGCACCGAGATCGACCTCCACCACCACCGCGCCCTCGGTGAGCTCGAACGCGTCGGCCACGTCGGGATGAAGAGGACCGAGCGACCCGACACGCTTCCCATCCACCTCGATCCAGGCGGCGCCGCGTGGATGCAGTCGCGGCGGTCGCTCGTCCGCGCCGGCGGGGCGCACTGTGGCGTCGCGGCGGAGCATGCGCGAGACGAGCCCCTCGGCCAGGCCTTTGCCGTCCCAGACGTCGACGCCTTCGGGCTTGTCGAGCCATCCATGGCGTTCGCCGGCAAGCACGGCGGCGAACGCGAGACGCTCATCCGGAAGTGGACCCTCGGAGGACAGAAACAGCGCACCGACCGCGAACAGGCGCACGTCGCGTTCACCGTGGCGGCGAGCATGCCCGAGTGCCCGAAGCAGGCCCGGCAAGAGACTCGTTCGCATGACCGACCTGTCCTCACCGAGCGGATTGCGAAGAACCACGGCCGGCGCTGGAGCTCCGACGGACTCGAGGTCACGGGGGCTCACGAACGCGTAGGTCATCGCTTCGCCCAGCCCAAGGCCGACTCCGGCAGCTCGTGCGCGGCGCGCGAGCGCCTCCCGGGGAGCGGCATCGCGGGATGGCCGGATGGGCGGAAGCGTCGCCTGCACCTTGTCCAAACCACGCACGCGCGTCACCTCCTCGATGAGGTCCACCTCGCGTGAGACGTCGGGACGGAAGCTCGGCACCTCCCACACGTCGACGCCCGGCTTCGACGATCGGCTCGCGAAGCCGAGACGACCGAGGATGGCATCGGCTTCTCCACGGTCGACCTCGGTGCCGACGAGCGCGCAGAGGCGCTCGTGGCGCAGGACCACCGTGCGGCGGGCGAGAGGTCGCGCCTCGAAGATGGGCGCCTCCTCGAGAGGCGTTGCACGAGCGAGCTGAGCGACCAGCGACACGGCGCGATCGAGCGCGGCGCGCGTGTCGCCCCAGTCGATGCCTCGCTCGAAGCGATGGCTCGATTCGGTGTGAATTCCGTGACGGCGCGCGGCCCGGCGTATCCCGGGAGGGTCGAAGTACGCGCACTCGAGCAGGACGCGCTCGGTGGTCGCCGCGATCCCGCTGTCTCCCCCACCCATGACACCGGCCAGAGCGATTGGACCCTCGCCGTCGCAGATGACGAGGTCGTCCTCCGAGAGCGCACGCTCGACGCCGTCGAGCGTCTTGAGCTTCTCGCCCTCGCGGGCGCGCCGGACGACGATGGCCGATCCGCGCACTTTGTCGAGATCGAAGGCGTGCATGGGGTGGCCGAAGCCGAGCATCACGAGGTTCGTGACGTCGACCACGTTCGAAATGGGGCGCACGCCGAGCGAGGCGAGACGCCAGCGCACGTCGAGAGGTGACGGGGCGACACGCGCGCTGACCAGCACCGCCGCCCCGTAGTGGGGACAACGCTCGCCGTCCTCGATCGCGATGGACACCTGCTTGGCGAAATCCTCGTCCCGCACCTTCTCGGGGGCTCCGGCCGCGGCCGGTTCGAACGGCACTCCAAAAAGGGCTGCAGCCTCGCGCGCGAGCCCCAGGTGGCCCAGGCCGTCGGGCCGGTTGGGCGTCAGACCCACCTCGAAGATGGTGTCCCGGGCCGCAGGGAGCGCGCGCACGAGCGGCGCACCGGGGTTCGCGAGGCCAGGAGGGAGGAGGAGAATCCCGTCGCCGTCGTCGCCGAGACCGAGCTCGGCCTCGCTGCAAAGCATGCCTTCACTCGGAACACCGGCGATCGTACGCCGTTCGATGATCATGCCTCTTGCGGGCAAGTGGGCACCGAGAGGCGCGAGGACGACAAGCCCTCCCGTCTCGGGCACGTTCGGCGCGCCGCACACGACCTCTTGCGGCGCTCCCCCGCCGTCGACGGTGACCATGCGCAGCCCACTGCGGGACGGGTGCGGCCGCGCAGACACGACGCGGGCGACGATGCAGGCCTCGGCCCCGAGCCCGAATGCCTCCAGGCCTTCGACCTCCAGCCCGGCACTCGTGAAGCGCGCCGCGATGCTGTTCGCGTCGTCGGGGAGCTCGGGGCAGAGCTCGCGCAGCCAGCGGAGGGAGGCCTTCATCGCCGGGCTGATGGGTAACTCAGGAGGCGCCTGGGGTCGAGCGCGCGCTCGACGGTAGCGGGCCCGGGCCCGTTGCCGGCGCCGCGCGCGTGAGTTACCGCAAGCGCGGAGGTGCCGACAATGGCAGTCAAGGCGATTCCCGATGGTTACCACTCGATTACCCCCGGCATGAACGTCAAGGAGTGCGACAAGGCGATCGAATTTCTGAAGAAGGCCTTCGGAGCCGAGGAGCGCGCTCGTCACGTGGGTCCGGGCGGCAAGATCATGCACGCGGAGGTCAAGATCGGCGACTCGATCGTCATGCTCAGCGAGGCGGCCCAGCAAGCGCCGTACACCGTTCACGCAATGCTCTACGTGATGGACTGCGACGCCGTCTTCAAGCGAGCCATAGAGGCTGGAGCGACCGCGAAGCAGCCGCCGACGGACATGTTCTACGGCGACCGCGGCGCACGCGTGGTCGACCCGTTCGGCAACGACTGGTTCGTGGCGACCCACAAGGAAGACGTGGCGCCGGAGGAGCTCGAGAAGCGGATGAAGGCAATGATGAGCGGTGGCAAGCCCTCCTGACTTGGCTCCGGGGCGTGTGGCCCCGTAGACCCGCGCACCTGTGTTCCGGGAGCGACAGCCGTGACATGGACGGCGCGAGGCCCCTAGCAATTTCAAGAGGTTCAGCGTCGGCCCGGCGGATGCTTATGCCTTGGGTATCCGCTTCAAGGGAGCCCGAACATGAACGGCGCAGAACCGCTCACCTTTCGTATCCTTGGCAAGACGTGCGTAATCCTTCTTCCACCGACGATGGACGGCGTGCCGCCGGCGAACGACGCCGCCCGCGAAGACGCGCACGGCCATCGACCTTCGCCGCGCTCCTCTTCTTCGTGGCCGGCGCAAGCTGCAGCTCGAGCGCCCCGGTTCCGCTTGGCGACGTCTGCTCGTCTCCGAAGTCCTGCGTGAGCGCGGTCTGCCTGTATCTCGCCCCGAACGACCAAGACACGACGGGCATCTGCTCCAGCTTCTGCACGACGTCCGCGGACTGCGGGCCTGGGGGGGTATGCGCCACCCAGACCAACAGCGGAGGCAACGTCTGCTTCCGGACCTGCACAGCCATCGCGGATTGCGCGCCAGGAGTCCCCTGCATATGGAGCCCCGCTCTCGACCTCGGGATCTGCTCGACCATCCCCAGCTCGTTTTGCTCCCAGCTGACCGCGCTCGCGGGCTGCAGCGCGTGCGTCGCGACGAATTGTTGCAGCGAGATCAAGGCCTGCGCCGAGGACCTGACGTGCAGCAAGCTCGAGGCGCAATGTGTAGGCAATGCCGCCTGCCAGAGCAGCCTGCAAGCGTCGTCCGACATGGCCGCGCAGCTCGCAGGATCATGCGTCGCGACGCAGTGCGCTTCTGCGTGCCCTTGAGCCAGGGCGTTGCCTTGTCCGAATCACTCGCGGAAAAGCTAGCGTAGGGCGGCCACGGCGCCGAACTCCCGCTGCGCTGTGGCCAGCAGGTCGACGCATTCCCCTGAAGGGCGCGGAGAGCGCTCGCCCGGATCCACTGACAGATCGAAGCACGACCACGATCCGGTTGGCCCTCCGAACACCGCTCGGTTTCCGAGCATCACTCCGTATCTCGCGTCGTCGGGCTCCCACACCGCCGTCGAGGTCGCCAGAAGCACGACCGGCTCTTCCCCTTGCGGCCGCAGGAGCGAGCGACCCGTCACGAGACCAGACAGAGGAAGCTGCGCTCGCATTCCCTCGAGACCGAAGAGATCCACCACGGTCTCGTGAACGTCCTGCGTGTACGTGCGATGCCCAGTGTGGGTCGCGAGGGACAACCGCTGCGCATCCGCGATGGCGTCTTTGCCGGCGACCAGCCAGCCGGGCACGCGTACGTCTTCCTCGTAGAGCGAGTGGTTGTGATAGAGGCCTCCGTGCTCGCGAAACTCCTCCCCGTGATCGGAGAGGAAAATGACCACTGTGTCGTCCCAGGTCGGGAGCGCCTTCATCGCGCGCAGGAAGCCAGCGAGCGTGCGCTCTACAAGCCGCACGCTGTCGCGGTAGCGGTTGTGAAACGCCTTCACGTCGCCGAGCGGATCGGGGGACTGCGGGACGAACGGCAGGAGCGCGGGGTCCACCCGGTAGGGCGCATGCGTGTTCGACAGGTGCAGGACAGCGAAGTACGGCGTCGTCGCGGGGGCGTCGCGGACGAACCGAAGCGCGGCATCGACTGCGCGCTCGTCGGGGGCCCCAACCTGCTCCTGCTCCATGCCGCCCAGGTCGAGCGCCGTGACGTTTACGTCGATCCCGGCCAAGCGCGTGAAGGTTCCGAAGTCTTCGTATTCGGGATTCTGCGACGACAAGTAGGCCGTGCGGTAGCCCACCGCGTGCGCGATCTCCCAGAGCGTCGGCGCAGTGTGCGCAGAACGAAAGTCGGCGTTCGGCACGACGCCCGTCCAGAGGATCACCGACGCGCTGAACGTGTTGGGCGTCTGCGCCGTCAGCACGCCGAGGGACACGCGATCCGGCACGACGTCGTCGAGCATCGCGCTCTTGCAGCGAGGCGGTGGATCGGAGCACGTGGCGTCGGCGCGGATGCTCTCCCCGAGCACGAGGACCACGTTCGGGGGGCGGGCGTGCGCGCTCGTCAACGGCGGCAGCGGCGCGGGCGTTCGGAGAGACACGCCCTGGCGACGCCGCCATTGCCCCGTCACCGCCATGCGCAGCGCATGTACGACGCCATGCGTGAAGCAGGCATCGGGCGTTGCTGCCTGGAGGAAGCGGCTGTCGACGTTGTCCGTCCAGAAGCAGACGAGCGACCCGGCGAACATCGCAAGGAGGGCAAGGGGAATCGCCTTGGAGGGCCGTACAGCGGCCGCCCGCGCGAGCAGGAAGAGCCCCCATGTCACGACGAGCCCGGCGCCCAGCACGCCCAGGGCAAGCCACGGCCCGCCGAGCGCAGCGAACCAGTCGCGAACCGTGCCGCGCAGGGCGATCCCGAGGCGCAGCGTGTCGCGCCCCATGTACGAATCGAACACCCGGTGATAGACGACCTGGCCGCCGTAGCAAAACGTCGCGAAGGGCAGCACCCAGATGCCGAGGACGAGCCCCAGCGCGACGCGCCGTCGGCGGCCCCGCAGATCTCCTGCCGCGAGACGCGACATACCCCACAGCGGTAGCCCCCAGAACCCCGCGCTCACGAGGAGCGAGCTCGCGTAGATCGCCTTCCCCTGCAGCGCGTACCCGGACAGGGTCCGCGCGCGCAGCACGAGGTCAATCGCCAGCGCCAGCACCGTCGGTGCCAGCCCGAGGATCGCCCCCCTCCTGACGCTCACGGCCCCGTCAGAACTGCGACAGGAAGCGAGGGTCGTTCTCGAACATGAGGCGCATGTCGGGGATGCCGTAGCGGACGACCGCTACCCGTTCGATGCCCATGCCGAACGCGAAGCCGGTCCACTTCTCCGGATCGATCCCGCAGCTCTCGAACACGACAGGGTGGATCATCCCGCACCCCAGGATCTCGATCCAGCCGGTGCGCTTGCACACGCTGCATCCGGACCGCGTCCCGTCCTGGCGCTTGCAGAAGGGGCAGCCCACGTCGACCTCGGCGCCCGGCTCGACGAACGGGAAGTAACTCGGCCGCAAGCGGATCGGCGTACCCGCACCGAAGAAGCGCTCGGCGAACTCCGCGAGCACGCCCTTCATGTGCGCCATCGTCACGTGCTCGTCGACGAGGAAGCACTCGACCTGATGAAACATCGGCGAGTGGGTCGCGTCGTCGTCGCGGCGGTAACACGTACCCGGCGCGATGTAGGCCATCGGCGGCGAGTGGCTGGTCATCGCGCGGATCTGAACATTGCTCGTGTGCGTTCGCAGTAGAACGCGCGCGGCGTCGTTCGCCACCCAGAAGCTATCGTGCATGTCCGTTGCCGGATGGTCCGGCGGGAAGCCGAGCTTCGTGAAGTTGTAGTCCTCCGCCTCGACCTCGGGCCCGTCGTGCACGGCAAAGCCCAGGCTGACCAGAACGTCGACGATCTCGTCGCGCACGATCGACACGGGATGCGCGTGACCGAGTGGGGCGAGCAGCCGAGCGGGAAGCGATAGGTCGAAGGGGCGCGCCCCGAGTTCCACCGTTCGCTTCTCGCGGACGAGCGCGTGGAGCCGCTCCTCGAACGCGACCTCCACTTCCTGCTTCAGGGCGTTGACTCGCTCGCCGATTGCCTTGCGCCCTTCCGCCGGCACCGCTCCCATTTGCTTGAGGATGGCGGTCAGCTCCCCCTTCTTTCCGAGGATCTTCGCGTTCTCGTCGCGGAGGAGCTGCTCGCTCGCCGCGGCTTCGAAGCGTCCGCGAAACGTTGCCTGGAGCGTCGCGAGCGACCGCTCGATGGATGACTCGGGCGACGCTTCGCGCGATTCGGTCACTTCGCCGTGCTCTTCACGAGCTCACCAAAGGTCTTGGCGTCGGAGACGGCGAGATCGGCGAGGATCTTGCGGTCGAGGCCCACATTGGCCAGCTTCAGCGAATGCATCAGGCGGGAGTACGTCGTCCCGTTCTGGCGCGCGCCAGCGTTTATTCGGGCGATCCAGAGGCGGCGGAAGTCACGCTTCCGGAGCTTGCGGTGGGCGTACGCGTAGACGCCCGCCTTCATCACGACCTCTTTCGCGTACGCGAAGAGGCGCGACCGGGCGCTGTGATAGCCCTTCGCTAGCTTCAGGACTCGATTGCGGCGACGGCGGGCCTTGAACCCTCGTTTGGCGCGCGGCATCTGGCTCTTCCTAACTGTACGGGAGAAGCCGCTTGATGTGCTTCTCGAAGGCGGGGTGGATCATGTCGTTTTTGCGCAGGCGCCTCAGCCGCTTCCGCGACTTCTCCTGCATTCCGTGATTGCCGCCAGCCTTCGGACGGCGGACGCGGCCCTTGCCGGTCACCCGGAAGCGCTTGGCCGCCGCCTTCTTTGTCTTCATCTTCGGCACGGGAGGGCGCGCAAGATGAATTGTATGCTGTCAATTGTCAAGCTCGGACGGGGGCCCTCGCCCCAGCCGTGCCCTCCCCGTGGTAACCTTGGAGTTTAATGCGGAGCCCTCGGCCTTCTGCGCGGTCGATCGCGCCGCCGCCGCCGCCCAGCGGCGAGCTACTCGCCGGCAAGTACCGCGTCGAGTCGCTGATTGGCGAAGGCGGGATGGGGACCGTCCTCGCGGCCCATCACGAGCTCCTCGACCTCCCGGTCGCGGTGAAGCTCCTGTCGCCGAACTTCGTGCGAAACGGCCCGATGGTGGAGCGGTTCCTCCGGGAAGCGCGCGCCGCGGCGCGGCTGAAGAGCGAGCACGTGGCGCGAGTCACCGACGTGGGCACCCTCGAGAGCGGCCAGCCCTACATCGTGATGGAGCTACTCCAGGGAGAGGACCTCGAGCAGCGGCGGGAGAGGCTCGGCAAGTTGCCCGTCCAGGACGCGATCGACATCGTCCTCCAGGCCCTCGAGGCGATGGCTCAGGCCCATGCCGCGGGCATCGTTCACCGGGATCTCAAGCCTGCGAACCTCTTTCTCGCGCTCTTGCCGGACGGCCGCGAGGTGGTCAAAGTGCTCGACTTCGGCATCGCCAAGCTGATCGACGTGGGCGGTAGCGGTCCCGAGGCAGGGTCGCTGACCGGCGAGCACGCCCTCGGCTCGCCGAGCTACATGGCGCCGGAGCAGATCCGCAACTCGTCGAAGATCGACCACCGCGTGGACATCTGGGCCATTGGGGTGATCCTCTTCGACCTATTGACGGGCCAGCTCCCCTTCCCCGGCGAGACCGTCGGAGAGATCTTCGGCAATGTCCTCGTGGGCAGTGCCCCGGCGCTAAGGACTCTCCGCCCGGACGCTTCCGTCGAGCTCGAGATCGCGGTCGGCCGGTGCCTGCAGCGGGAGCCGGAGAAGCGATTTGCAGACACCCACGAGCTGGCGCGCGCGCTCGCCCCCCATGGGTCCGGCGCGTGGACCGAATACGTCGGACGAATTGCGCAAACGCTGGCCCGAGGCGGTGTGCCGCAGAAGCAGGAGGACACCGCGGTCAGGCGCAGCCCCTACCTTCACCCGGAGGGCACCCCACCCGCGCGCGTGCGCGCGGCCCAGGGAGAGCGAGTCTCCAAGGAGGCCGAGAGGGCTTCGATACAGGAGACGCTCGTGGCCAACGCGATCGAGTCGGTGCGCGTACCCGCGCCAACGTCACAGCGGAAGACGATCCTCGTTGTCGCGGGCGGCGTTCTCATCGCCGCTTTTGCCGCGCTCGCGGTGGTCCGTCCGCGCGAGGCGGCGCAGGGTGCCCCAGCCGGGGCTGCGTCCACCACGCCTGCCGCCACGGGCAGCGTGACAGGTACGACCGGGTCGACCCAGCCCACGTCCGTCGCCCTCCCCGTCGCTTCTCCGGCGGCGTCCGGGTCTGCTGCGGCATGGCCCGCAACCGCCGCGAGCGAGAAGACCCACCTCCATTCGCCCGCCCCCGCCTCAAGCAAGTCGGGGGCCCGTCGACCGGCCAAGCGCCCCGGCCTCCTCGATTCGCCCGACTGAGCACCGACGCCCTCAGAGGCCCGCAATCTTCACGAACGCGTCGGCGAGACGATCCATGCGCTCGGCCGAACGAGCCCTGGCATTCGCCACGGGCTCACCCGGACCAACCTCCTCGCGGACGTCGAAGTAGAACTTCGCCTTGGGCTCCGTTCCACTCGGGCGAGCGATGACGCGGCTCCCCGAATCGAGGTCGAACGAGAGGACATCGCTCCTGGGCAACGCCAGCTGTACCGACACACCCGTTCGGGTATCGAGGCGCGTCCTGGCCTGGTAGTCGGACACCGCAACGACCTCGTCCCCACCGATGTGGCGCGGCGGCGAGGCGCGTAGAGCCTGCATCATCGTCCGGATGGCGGCACTGCCGGTCGCGCCCTTGCGAGTGACGTTGACCTGCGAGCTTGCGACGGCGCCCCAGCGACGGGCAATGGCGTCGAGCTGGTCGGCCAGGGTGATCCCGCGAGCCCGGAAGACCGCCGTGAGCTCGGCGACGAGCAAAGCCGCCGAGATCCCGTCCTTGTCGCGGACGGCCCGGCCGACGCAGTACCCAAGGGCTTCTTCGAACCCGAAGACGAACTCGAAGCCCTCGCGTTCGACGTCGATGGCAAGGTTGGCGATCCACTTGAAGCCCGTGAGGGTCTCCTCGTAACGAACGCCCATCTCCGACGCGATGCGGCCGAGCAGCGGGGAGGACACGATCGACGCGAGCACCGCGCGCGGGAGGACGGACGGCTTTCGCTCGGTCAGGAGGTAATGGCCGAGGAGCACCCCCACCTGATTGCCCGTGAGCTGACGGAATCCGACGCCCTCGGGCACGGCGACGGCGAGGCGGTCGACGTCGGGATCGTTGGCGAGCACCAGATCCGCGCGGCTTTCCTTGGCGAGGGCGAGGGCGAGATCCATGGCGCCCGGCTCCTCCGGGTTCGGGAAGGCAACGGTGGGGAAAGCGCCATCCGGCAGTTGCTGCGCCGGGACACTGGTGACCTGCGTGAATCCCGCCTCGGCGAGCACCCGGCGCACGAGCGCGTCGCCGACGCCGTGAAGGGGCGTGTAGACGATTCGCAGTGCGCGGTCGCCTTCGTAGGGATGCACGGCGAGGGCCAGTACCTCGTCGAGGTAGTCTCGCTCGATCTCCGGGGGCGTGTCGGTCAGCAGGCCGGTCATGCGGAGATCCTCGAGCCGCGGTCTCGGAACATCGCGGGCCCCAGGGGCCTCGTCGATCGCGGCGGCGATACGCGCATCGACCGGTGGCACGATCTGAGCCGCGTTCTCCCAGAAGACCTTGTAGCCGTTGTACTCGGGTGGGTTGTGACTGGCAGTGACGACCACGCCGGCCGCGGCAGCCAGACGCTTGACCGCAAACCCGACGACCGGAGTGGGCACCGGCTCCCGGAAGAGAAAGACTCGCAGCCCCGCCGCGGCGAGGATCGCCGCCGTGTCCTCCGAGAGCTCACGGCTCATCCTTCGCGCATCGCCGCCAACCACGACTCCGCGCCCCGCGGCTCCCGGGACTTCTGCGATGAGCACCCGCGCAAGGGCCCACGTCGCTCGCGCCACGACAGCGCGGTTCATGCGATTGGGTCCGGCGCCGAGGACCCCTCTGAGCCCCGCCGTACCGAACTGAAGCGCACCTGCAAAGCGATCCGCAAGGTCGGCCGCGGCGCCTTCGGACCCGTCGAGGAGGCGGCGCAGCTCGTCCTGGGTGGCAGGGTCCGGATCGTCGGCCATCCAGGCCTCGACGCGGGCTCGCAGATCGGCGTTACCCATCGACCGGCGTCACCTATGGACGAAGCTGCCCGGGCGCGCAAGTTTGGACCTGTCGGCGAAACGGGCCCGAGGTTTCCATGCGATAACGGAGCGCGATGCTTCGCTATGCCTTGCGCCGCATCCTCTGGTCGATCCCGACGCTGATCGCTACGAGCCTCGTTCTCTTCTTCGTGACGACGCTCGCGCCCGATCCGGCGTCTCCGGAGGGGACGCGCGACGCGCTCGCACCGTCCCGGGACCCCCGCGTGGAAGAGGCTCGGCGGGCGCGTTTCCTCGATCTCCCGCGCTTCATCAACCCCGACCCTCACGACGTCCGGTCCCGGGCCGCCTGGGCCGCGTCGCACGTCGGGGCGGGCGACTCGGAACAGGACATCGCCGCGGCCGAGCTGAGAAGGCTCGGCGGCGCCGCGCTGCCTTCGGTTTTGCCTCAGCTCGAGGCCCTCCCTCCGGACGCGCGCGGCCGGCTCGCGGTGGCGCTCGGACCGGTAGCGGAGCGGATGGGGCTCGCGTCGGCGGACGACCTCGCCGACCCCGAGGCAGCGGCCCTTTTCTGGACGCGCTTCTGGGATGATCGCGCCCTCGACTTCACGCGCGCGGCGATCGAGCGCACCGTCTCGCGTCTCGTCGAGCACGGAAGCGACCTTCGCGAGGAAGATCTCGTCCGACTCGACACGTTCGCGCTGCCCGCTGTGGTTTCGGCGATGAGCACGACGAGCGATCGTCTGACGCTCTCGCGTCTGACGCGCATCGCACGCCACGTGTCCGAGCGAGGGCCGACGCTGGAGATCGACGCCGCGGCGGGCGAGACAAGGCGCGCAGTCGCGGACTGGCGGGAATGGTGGTTCGTGCACGCGACGGACTTCGTGACCATCGACGGAGCCGACCGCGCGGTGGCCGTCGTCACGGAGACCCGGTACGGCAAGTGGCTGAGGCGCGCGGCGGGAGGCGAGCTCGGGATCAGCGCGACGGACGGCGAGCCCATCCTCGACAAGCTGCGCGCGCGCGCCCCAGTGACCGTCATGGTGTGCTCCGTCTCGCTGTTTCTCAGCTGGGCGCTGGCCGTCCCGATCGGAGCGTACGGGGCGTGGAGGCAGCGGCGGACGTTCGACGTCGTGAGCTCGGTGGTGATGTTCCTGCTGTATGCCACCCCGACGTTCGTGCTGGCAGAGCTCCTCCGGCGTGCGGCTGCGGCGCTCTCGATTGGCGGAGCGCGCGTCGCGCTGGCCATCGTCGCGCTCGCGGCCGCATCGCTCGCCACGTCGTCGCGATGGCAGAGGACGGCGATGCTCGAGGTCATGCGCCAGGACTTCGTACGCACCGCGGTGGCCAAAGGCGTCCCCGCGTGGCGCGTCGCGGTCCAGCACGCACTCCGGAATGCGCTGGCGCCGACGGTGACCCTCGCAGGACTGCACCTGCCCGCCCTGGTGGGAGGCGCGTTCATCGTCGAAGACGTGTTCAGGTTGCCAGGGGTCGGGTTCGAGACGCTGAGGGCCATCGAAGCTCACGACTCCGCGTGGCTGATGGCGGTGGTCCTCGCCACCGCGGTCGCCGTCACGATGGGGCTCGTGGTGACGGACGTGGCGTACGGAGCGCTCGACCCGCGCGTGCGCGAGGAGCTCGTACGCCGTCAGGGAGGGCGAGCCGCATGAGCGGCGAACGCCGGATCAGCGATGCCCCCGACGGCAGCGTCGCCATCGACCTGTCGCGGCGCAAGGACGCGTGGCGCCGGGAGGCCGTGCGCGAGTCTCTGCACGAAGTGGGGAACGTCGCGGCACCGTACGTGACCATGACGCGCATCGCGATCGCGCAGCTATCGCGGAGCCGCCTCGCACGCCTCGGAGCGGTCGTGCTCGCAAGCCTGGCGCTCGTCGCGGTCTTCGCCGACCTGCTGGCGAGCGAGCTTCCGATTGCATGCCGGTGGAACGGCGTCGTCTACGTGCTGCCAAACGTGACGCACCCGGCGGCGCTCGCGGACGCGACATGCGCGCGTGAGGCGAAGGCGCGCTGGCCGGGCGACTGGACGCTCGCTCCGCTGGTTGCTCGCGGGCCGACGGAGACGGCGGAGGACGACGAGATCCTGCGGCCTCCGCTGACCCGCGGCCACCCTCTCGGCACGGACGCCCTGGGGCGAGACGTGTTCGCGCGCCTGGTGCACGGAACACGTACGGCGCTCGGACTGGGCATGGCCGCGTCGCTGGCGCTCGTCGCCATCGGTGTCCTGCTGGGGGGGATCGCGGGGTTCGTGGGGGGCGTCCTCGACTCGATCGTGACGCGCGCGGTGGAGTCACTGACCGCGATTCCGACGCTGGTGCTCGTGCTGGTCGTCGTCGCACTGGTCCCGCATCCGACGACGGCGACGCTGCTCTGGACGATCGCGCTGACGCGATGGACCGACCTGGCGAGGCTCGTCCGTGCCGAGGTGCTGCTGACGCTCGGGACGGACTACGTCACGGCGGCGCGGGCGCTCGGTGCATCTCCCTCGCGCGTGCTCGGCCGGCACGTGCTGCCCAATGCCATCGGCCCCGCCATCGTCGCGGCGACGTTCGGGATCGCGTCGGTCGTTCTCGTCGAAGCGGCCGTCGACTTCCTGCGAGTCGGCTCGCCCGACACGATGGCCTCCTGGGGCGAAGCGCTCGGCGAAGCGCGCGCGAATGCTGGCGCGTGGTGGCTCATGGTCTTCCCGGGCGCGGCGCTGCTGGTGACGCTCATCGCGCTGAACCTCGTGGGGGAGGCGGCGCGGGATGCGCTCGATCCGAAGCTGCGCGGCGTCGGGGAAGAGCTCACCGAGGGAATGCGCGGGTAGCCGGTGAAGCGCGCCCTGCTCGGCGATCGCCCGCGCAAGCGGCTCGCCTTCCTCGCACCGACACTTCTCTCGCTCGCCATCGACCTCACGTTGCGGGGGCGCGCGATGCTGGAGTTCCAGCCGCACGGCAAGGCGATCTACTTCAGCTCGATCCTGGTGAGCGCCGCCTTCTGGGTGCTCCCACTCTCGCTCGCGGCGCGCATGTTCGTCGTGCGGGATCGCAAATGGCGCCTTACTGCGCTCGCGCTCTTCTTCGGACTATGGGTCATGCCCATCGCGACCTTCGGCTACGCGGGGCAGCTGGCGTACTACCGCGTCTTTCGTGCCTATATGGGACGCGACACACTGAGGCTCGGGGTCCTGCTTCGCGGCAGCCTCGAGGCCTGGTTCCTCGCGTGGGGGAGTCCCGCACTGTTCCTCGTCATGCTCGCCGCGGGCGCCGCGATCACGTTTGCGCTCTTCGCGATCGTGCGGACGAAGGCCCGCTCCCTGGCGGGCCCCGTTCCCATCTTGCCCGTTCTGACCTTCCTCGGCGCCCTCTTCTGCCTCTGGACGGACAACGTCGATTCGCGCTTCCTGCAAGCCTCGACGCCCGACGTCTCGTTCGCCAACGGCGTCGTGCACGCCCTGCGAGCGGCCACGACGGGACGGGGACGCGTCCGCCAGGGGGTCACTCTGCGCATGCCAGCGCCGCTTCCGTTGCTCGTGAGCGCGCGGGCGAGGCCGCCGAACGTGCTCCTCTTGCTCACCGAGAGCGTGCGTGCCGACGCGCTCTGCTCCGACCCGCCGCCGGCGTGCCGCGCCGTGTTCCTAGACGACGTCGTTCCCGATCGCATCGCGCTCGGCAAGCTGACCTCGCAGACTCCGAACACCTTCAGCGCCAGCATGGTGCTTTGGACCGGTCTGGCGCCGAACGTCGACTTCGTCGAGGCCCACACGGCGCCGACGTTGTGGGAGATTGCGCGCGCGGCCGGCTACCGCACCGCTTACATTACGTCACAGAATTCCAAGTACGAAGACTTCGGCGTCTTCGTGCGAAAGGCCGGAATCGACGTCCTCGCGACGGCCACGGAGCTGGGTGGCATGGAGCACGAACAGCTCGGGGCGCCCGACGAGCGCGCTACGGAAGAAGCCCTTCGCTTCGTCCGGAGCGTTCCACCGGCGATGTCTTACTTCGCGCTTGTCCACCTCTCGAACACGCATCACCCGTACCGCGTCGACGCGAGCCTTCAGCCTTTCGCACCCCACGCGGACGACCCTTCCCCCGACGTCGACGCCTACCACAACCACTACAGGAACAGCGTCCGGATGCAGGAGCGGCTCGTCGCCGGCTTTTTGCGCGAGGTCCAGCGGCTGCCAAGCTGGGCCAACACGGTCGTAGTTTTCTTGTCGGATCATGGCGAGCAATTCGGCGAGCACGGCATCGCGCATCACAACCACTCGCTCTTCGACGAGGAACTGCGCGTGCCGGGGTGGCTCGCTTCGGGCGCCGGGACGATCGGCGAGGGGGAGCGCGCGGCGCTTCGATCGTACGCCGGAGTCCGCACGTACATGCAGGACGTGAACGCGACCGTCGTCGACCTGTTCGGGCTTTACGGGGCACGGGCGACGATGCCTCTCGCGAACCACGCGCCCGGAAGGTCACTGCTCCGGCCACGGGTGCCCAGCGAAGACGCGGCGGCGCTCCTGGCGACTTCCACCGGAGTGTGGGAGCCGGACGACGCGTGGTTCGGCGTCACGTACCGGGAGACCGTGCTCATCGGTTCCGTTCGAGCGCCATGGACTTGCTTCGACACGGCGCGCGATCCGGGCGAGCACCACGGCTTGCCCGCGAGCCAGTGCGGCGAGCTCATGGCCGTCGCGAGCAGGGCGTTCGGTCTCGCGGCGCAGGGAAACTGAGCAACGCACAGGCACGATCGCCCGCCGTCGTCGGGTCGGTGCTCGGCGGCGGGTCGGGTCCCGCGTTCGGCCGGGAGGGCGGGATGATCGTCACGGGACGATACGGCCGGCCGAGACTTGCCCCACCCGCCGCCTCCGCTCCGACCCGACGACGGCGGGCTCGGGACTCGGTAGGCGCGAAGGCTACGACGGAACCCCGATGAACGCGGCGAGCGCGAAGATCGTTCATCGACCGGCCACGGCTGCTCATCAATGAGCAGCGTCTGTTCATCGGCGATCAACACCTGTGGCTGCTCGATAAACAGCTCGTGCTTGGACGATGAACCGGCGTGGCTGGCCGACGGACACCTTTCGGACAACGACGAACGGCCGTGGCCGGCCGACAAGCACCGGTGGGTCGACGATGAACAGTCGTGGCCGGCTGACCAGGACCTGTCCGTCGACGAATAACAGCCGTGGCTGGCCGACGAACAGCTGGCGTCGACAACAGAAAGACGCGAGCTGACCCACCAATACCCGTTGGTCGACGATGAACAGCAGTGGCTGACTGACAAACACCCGTAGATCGACAATGAGCGAGAAAAGCTCCTGGCCCCGGTCGCGGAGCACCCATCTTTGAGTGACGAACGACAATCGCGCTCGGTCGTTCAGAAGCAATCGCTCGCCAGTCCCGGCGTGCCGTAGTCCGATCCCGCCGCCCAGGGAGACTGAGCGACGCACCAGTTGCCCTGCTGGTCGGCGCCGACGTACTGCAGCGGCGCGAGCTCGATGCTGTCGCCGGCGTAGGACAGGCCCCAGGGGCCGTAAGGGACGTCGACGAGCTCGAGGCCACCGCTCCAGAGGGAAAGGTCACCCGTCCCGTCGGACGCGAGCTCGATGCCCTGATCGTCGGACAGACCCGCTCCGTACTCGTAGACGATCGACGCGTCCGGGATGGCGTTCGCGACGGCGGTGGCCATGTCGCGGACGAGCACGACGTACGTGAAGGCGGGGGCGATGACGGGCGCGCTGGACGAGATGACCTGCGCGTCTCCCCATCCGTCCTGAATCGTCAAACCGCTGAGCTGTACGGGCGAGGAATTGAGATTGTAGATCTCGAACCACTGGGCCTCCGGGACCGGCCCGGACGGGTCGAACATGATCTCCGTGATGATGAGGTCACCGAGCGAGGGCGCGACCGAAATCGAACCATCGTCCGCGTCCGCGTTCACGTTCGCGTCCGCATCGTCTCCGTCCTGCCCGGCCGAAGCATCTTCCCAGGGGTCTTCGCACGAATCCGGCACGGCCTGGCCGTTCGACGCGTCGTACACGGCATCGGCGGCGGGGGGCAGCGCCTGCGCGCCGTTGGCCGCGGAGTCGTAGACCGATGCGTCGTAGGAGAGGTCAGTCTCCTCCGGGACGAAGGGAGCCGGACTTCCGCCGCCCGTCGCGCACGCGACGAGCGTGGACAGAGCGATGGCTGCGGACCACACGCACCGGATGGGACGCGTCGTTGCTATCGAGTCGGACATGGCGGAGCCTCCGCCATCCCATCGGCACGATGCCCGACCGGTTGCGTCCGATCACGGAAACGCCGAGAACCGGATCGTCTCCTTGTCGAGACCGCGCTGGACGATGTCGAGCCCCCCCGTCTTGAGCATCCACTCGAGCCTGTGGTCGCGGTACTGGCGCTTGAGGGGGCCCTTGCGCATCGCGCGCAGGCCGTCCCCACCCATGAACGCGGCCAGGTCCGCCTGGTCGCGCTTGACGCTCTCGACCGCGATGCAGCGCTCGCACCACTCTTTCATCCGGGCGTGCCGGTCCTGCAGCGCGAAGCCGAAGAGCCCCGCCGAGACGACGTGACCGATGAGCGAAGCGTCGGCGCGACCGAAACGCTCTCCGGAGAACCAGGGACGCCCCTCGAGCTGCGGGTCGAGGTGGTCCCACATCCTTTCGAGCTGCGTGCCAGAACGGGCGATCATCTGCTCGGCCTGGGCGCCCTCGGCTCGCTTGAAGAAGCGAACCTCCATCAGTCCCCAGTTGATGGCCTCGATGGCCGTGTCGCAGAGCTCCTCGACCATCCTCGCGCGCGCGCGGTCCTCCGGTTTCTTCGGCAACATGGGAGGGTCGGGCCATTTCTCGTCGAGGTAGTCGACGATGATCGTCGAATCGAAGCAGCGGAAGTCGCCGTCGACGATACAGGGCACCTCGAGGCGCGGGCTGGCGGCGGCGAACTGCGGGAAAACGGCGTCACTCTCACGGAGGGTAAGCGGCGTGATGAAGATGCGCTCGAAGGGGATGCCCTTCTCGTAGAGGACGATCTTCACCTTGCGGGCATACGGAGAGAGAGGGTGCTCGAAGAACCGAAGGGTCACGCGAACGCTCCTGGCAAGAGGGTGTGCCCCCGTCTTTGGCAGGGGCGCGAGGGCCGGTCAATGGACGGCAGCGCCGTGCCCCGGACACGCCCAGAGCTACGGGAGCTCCACCACTCCAGCGGCGATGCCGGCGATTCCGTCCGTCCCGTCCGGCCCTCCGCCCAGTGCGCCCTGGGCGACCTGACCCCCTGCACCGTGCACGCCGCCCGCGCCGGCGTTCCCGAGGGAGACGTTGGGGAACGATCCCTCGGGGACGGCGCTCGCGCCGTTGATGGTGAGCGCAGGGCTTCGTGTCCAGACGACACCGGCTGCCAGCCCTCCGGCGCCGCCGCCTCCACCGGCGCCCCCTCCACCCACGCCTCCCGGACCGCCGGAGCATCCGCCGGCCGACGCCTGTCCACCCAGTCCGCCCGGCTGCCCGGCCTGTCCTGCACCACCATTCCCACCCCGCCCGGAGTCGGCAACGGTGAGGACGCACTCGTCGAGGACGAGGTTCGTCGACACGGAAACGAGCAGCGCGATGCTCGAGCCGCCGCCCTGACCACCTGCGCCGCCGGCGCCGCCGCACCCGCCCGGAGCGCCGCCGCCGCCACCGCCCGAGGTGTCCCGCGAAGCGCCACCAATACCCGCCTGGCCAATCTGTCCGGGGTAACCGGGTTGGCCGGCCGTCGGCACCCACTGGGTCGCATCGACGGTTGCCCAGGTCGCGGCGCCGGTGCCCGACGCGCCGGCACCGCCGTTCGCGCCCTTCACCAGCGCGGTGCAAAACGGCTTCGCTCCGAGCTGCGCGGGCGGTACACCCCAGGCACCGCCGTCGGCGGGCGGGCCGCCCATTCCACCGACGCTGACGGTCGAACCGCACGTGTTGGTCGTGGCGGTGCCGCCGCTCGAGACCGTCGCGTTGCTCCCGTTGGGGCAGCTCCCCTCCCAGGGCTCCACGGGAATGACGAGCGTCGCATCGGTCGCGCCGCCGTCCATCGTGGCGGCGTCCGCCACGTCGCCATCCACGGCGGCCGAGTCGGTCGCGCTGTCGTCGCTCGCTCCCGCGTCCATCTCGGCTTGGTAGCCGGTGACGACAGCGTCGAGTCCATCCATGGCGGCGCCCGCCGATACGTTGCACCGCCTTAGGACCACGTGGGCCGAGTGGTCCACGACCACGGCGACGCTCGAGTCGCCGGGCCTTGCGCCCGGGGCCGCCTGAAATCCGAAGTCCTCGAACGTCACGCCCTTCGTGAGCTCCGATAGCGAGAGGACCACGCCCGTGGTTTGCGGAGCGAGGGTGGCCAGCGCAGAGGTGCCCGCGTCGGGACCCGCATCGGCCTGAGCGCCCCCGACGTAAGCCCAGCCGTTCGTGCAGTCGAGGCCGCCGTACAGCGCAACGCCGTCGCTCGACGCATCGAGGATCAACTGCTGGTCGTACGTGCCGATGCAGGCGTAGACCCGCTTGTTCGCGGCGACGGCCATTTTCACGGCGTCTGCGATCAACGCGAGCGGATGGTCCTTGGTCCCCGCCGCACCGCTCTGCCCGTTCGCCGAGACGAACACGCCGAACGCGTTGTCGACTACGCACGGATCCTCGGAGGGAGTGCCGGTCCCGTCGCATGTCGAACCGTCACCGGCCTGAACGAGGATGGGTGCCGCGTCCTCCCCCGTCACGGATGCATCAGGCCCGGCTCCAAACGCGCCCGCATTGCAAGCCGCGGAGGCGAAGGCCAAGATACGCACGAAGCATGCGACATGCGCCTTCATCAGCCCTTCTTGGCAGCGCGCTCGCGGGGGGTCAATGGTCGCGTCGGGAACACGTCAGCGATACGGACCGACAGGCTCGGGGGGCGGTGGGGGCGGCGTAGGAAAGATGTCACGCAGAAGGGCCTCCGCCCGACGCGCTTCGTAGGCAAACCCGCCACTCATGAGTCCGCCGCCGAACAGAGGAAACAAGAGTCCGACGAGACCCGCGGGGTTCCCGTCGTAAAGGCCGGCGACGGCGATCGACAGGCTGCCAATCGTGGCGCCGGTCATCCAGACGCCCATGAAGGCCATGACCACCGCGTTCAGCCGCATGCGAAGGTTCAGGCGAGACCCCTCGTCGTGCGCGGCGACGGAGAGGATGATCACCGGGAGAAAAGAGTTCCGGTATCCGATGGCCCTCGAGAAGACGAAATGGGCGCCCTCGCCCTTGCCGACGAAGGGGTGGTCCGGGCTGGGTACGCCGAAACCGAATGCGTAGAGCGGCCGGGGCACTCGAGGGGCGAGGCGCTTGCGGATCTCGATCGCCACGACCTCCGGGGGCCAGGTCGTGTCGATCGTGAGCTCACGCCACGGGACCAGATCCTGAAGCCGGAACGGGCGCACGGGACTGCGGCAATCGTACCATCACGACCATACCCTCCGTACCTCTCGCGGCGTAGGCTGCGCGCCAATGGATCGACACCTCGTCTCGCTGGTCGCCGTGGCCCTCGCCCCCGTCTGCGCCCTGCCCGCGTGCGTGCCCAAGGACAAGTACGACTCTGCAATCGCCGGAGCCCAGACCGAGCACACGCAGCTCCTCGCCAGCCAGGATCGCGAAAAGGCCGACGAGGCGCAGATTGCGGACCTCAAGAAGCAGCTCAGCGACGCCGCCACCCAGCTTCAGGCGAGGGACGACAAGCTCAGCGAGGTATCCACTGGCGATCACAATCTGCAGGCCCGGCTCGACGAGGCGACCGCCATCAACGCGAAGCTGCGAGGCGAGCTCGAGAGACTCGGTAAGAACGTCGACACCATCCTCCAGGAGAAGGGGACGATTTCCAAGGCGCTCGACGACGCCAAGAGCCGCCTCGAAGAGCTGCGCAAGGCGCAAGCCGCCGCCGAGGCGCGCGCGCAGCTGTTCCAGAAGTTCGTGCAGAAGTTCAAAGCGCTGATCAACGCGGGGCAGCTCAAGATCACCACCCGTCAGGGGCGCCTCGTCCTTCAGTTGCCGAACGACGTCCTGTTCGACGTGGGACAGACGGCGCTCAAGCCGGCCGGCAAGGAAGCGCTGACGCAGGTCGCGCAGGTTCTGAAGTCGGTCCAGGGCCGCAGCTTCCAGGTCGCGGGGCATACCGACAACCTCCCGATCCAGACCGCGCGCTTCCCGTCCAACTGGGAGCTGTCCACCGAACGCGCCGTCGAGGTCGTCAGGCTTTTGGTGGCGAAGGGAGACGACCCTCGGTCGCTGTCGGCCGCCGGCTACGGTGAGTTCGATCCGGTAGGGAACAACGAGACAGCCGACGGGCGCGCGAAGAACCGGCGCATCGAGATCACCCTCCAGCCGAACCTCGACGAGCTCGTCGCCGCACCCGACGTCAAGTAAGGGCCGACACCGCGGGAAGCGCCAGGGCATCGGAGGGCCATGACGACAGCAACCGCGACGGCTCCCTCTCCGGCTTGGAAACTATGGACCGGCCGCGTCCTCTCCGCGCTCCCGGTGCTGGCGATGCTGCTCAGCTCGGCGATGAAACTCGCGCATCAGCCCAAGTTCATCGAGGCGTGGGTCGGGCACTTCGGCTATCCGGAGAGCGCTGCGACGGGGATAGGCATCGTCGAGCTCCTGTGCGTGGCCGTCTACGTCTTCCCCCGCACGCGCGTCCTCGGCGCGATCCTCATGACCGGGTACCTCGGCGGGGCCATCGCCACGCACGTCCGCGTCGGGGACGCCTTCGTGATTCCCCTCCTCTTGGGAATCGCCGCATGGGCGGGCCTCTTTCTCCGCGACTACCGCCTCGAAGAGCTCCTGCCGGCAACTCGCCCGCGCTGAAGACGTCCGCGGTCGCGCACGCTTGCGCCCGGGCGTATCCTCTTCGGGCCATGCAAATACCCAACTCCTGGCTGTCCTGCGCCCTCGGTGCGCTGGCCGCGGTCGCTCCCATCGGTTGTTCGGGGTCGGGAAACGCGGCGAACAAGAGTCCCGGGGCGAGCGACGCCGCACAGTCCGCCCCGATGGACGACTCGGGCTCCACGGGGACCGGGGCGCCATCGCCGGACGACGGGGGCACAATCAGCCCCAGCGATGCGAGCGGGGACGCCGGCGCGTTCAACGCCGACGGTGGCTATCCGGCGGGCTGGCTCTACACGAGCGGCGGCAAGATCTACGAGTCAGGGGGCAAGTCGGGGGGCACGCCGTGGATGGGGCGCGGCGTCAATACCGACGACATCTTCCTCTGCGGCTACGACAACACACTCTGGATGACGTCTCCGGGCATGACGGTCGAGACCATCGTGAGCGGCATCGTGAGCGGCTGGAAGCCGAACTTCATCCGGATGTCCCTCGCGATGGACAGCTACGGAACGTCCGTGTCCTGGCTCAGCGACTCGTCGAAGTACGCGACGCCCATGACCGCCGTGATCGAGGCGATCGGTACCTACCCCGGCGTTCACGTCCTGGTCACGCTCCGGAGCGATGCGTCGATGATCGGCCAAGACACCGCCGACGGAGATCCCGAGGCCACCGGCCTTCCCTCGGACAGCACGACCACGCCGAACGCGACCATGTTCCCGACGGGCACGGATGCCACGTACGTCGCACTGGTCGACGCGTTCGCGAACGCGAGCTTCGTGATGTTCGGCCTGACCAACGAGCCCGGCGGCGACAAGCTCTCCGATGCGACGATCGCCGCGGCGATGAGCCACGCCGTGGGCACCATTCGCGCCGAAGAAGATCGCCTGGGCGTGCCCCACCACATCGTCTCGGTCCAGGGAAATAACTGGACGAGCGACATCAGTTTCTACGCGACGACCCCCATCGCGTACGACAACGTCGTCTACGAGGTGCATGGCTACCCTCCGACCGCGAGCTCGTACACGTACTCGAACATTCCGGTCATCCTCGGCGAGTACGGCAGCCTGACGGACAGCACGTCCTTCTATGCCGACGTCGAGAGCAAGCAGATCCCGAACCTGGCCTGGGATTTCGACCCCTACAGCAACTGCGCCCCGGATCTCGTCAATGTCACGACAAGCGCCACGACTCTCACCCCGACGACCTGGGGCATGACTGTCCGCAGCTACCTCATGGATCCCCCGTAGAGAGGCTCGTCAGGTCAGCGGACGGCCAGCGATCGAGTTGCTGGACGAACTCACGGGTGGACAGGCCAGTGCTGGCGAGAATCTCGGACAGCGTCTCCGCGGGAAGGCGCGCGCACCGGGGCACACACACGAACAAGGCACCGATCTCCATCCAGACGACACCCGCCCTCTCGTCGGATCGCACGAGGCCACATCGCTCGAGGGCTTGTGCGCACTCGTCTCCCGAGACCGTGGGAAGAATGGCGAGGTCAGGATGGGTATCGGACCCTGGCTCTCGCGGCCCGTGCCCCATCGCCACGGCGTGGCGAAGTGCCACGCGAGACGGGAGGTCGAACGGGGACAACCCATTAATTCTTCGCTTGTGCATGGCGGCTACGGTCCGCCAAGCACACACTGTTCCAAGGCTGAGGGCCTCGCGCGCGAGGCGTCGCTCCGGATCAACGCTCGGTGCGAGGACGTGATAAATTGATTGGTTGGGCGAGCCTCCGCGGTCCGCCTCCTCTCGATGAAAGAAGAGATCGCCCGTTCACCCGTTGACGCGCCGGCTGAGCCCCTGGACTGGAAGGGGACGGCGCGCTTCGAGGTCGTGCGCTGCATCGGTCGCGGCGGGATGGGCGCGGTCTACGAGGCTCGCGACAGGGAGCGGGGGCAGCAGGTCGCACTGAAGACGCTCCTCCACTTCGGGGCGGAGGCGCTTTACCTCTTCAAGCAGGAGTTTCGGACCCTCGCCGGCGTACACCATCCCAACCTCGTGCGGCTGTACGAGCTTGTGGCAGGCGACGTCGATCGCGTGTTCTTTTCGATGGAGCTCGTCGAAGGCACGGACTTTCTTTCGCACGTGCTCAAGCCCGGGACGACACGAGTCGAGGACGGCCCCACGGGCCTGACGACGAGGGAAATGCTGGCCGCGCAAGCGGAGTCGGGCGTTCATCAGGCCGCCGCCCACGCAGGCGGCACGGCCGACTGGAGTCGAAGGACCTCTCCTGCAGATTTCGATCGACTGCGCCCGGCCCTCCGGCAGCTCGTCGAAGGAGTCCACGCGCTGCACTCGAATCGCAAGCTGCATCGCGACATCAAGCCGTCCAACGTGCTCGTGACGCCCGAGGGCCGCGTCGTGCTCCTCGATTTCGGCGTGGCGACGGAACTCCCGCGCGTGGCCGACGAGAATCTCAGCGAGGTGGGACAGCTCGTGGGCACGGCGAGGTACATGGCGCCCGAGCAAGCGTTCGAGGACGCTCCGACACCCGCGGCGGACTGGTACAGCGTAGGCGTCGTTCTCCATGAGGCGCTCGTGGGAGCCCCTCCCTTCAGCGGACCTCTCGCCGACGTCATCCGGTTGAAGAGCACGGTCGACGCGCCCCCGCCTTCGGAGTCCGTGGACGGCGTCCCACGCGATCTCGACGAGCTCTGCCGCGCGCTGCTGGATCGCGATCCCCAGAAGCGGCCGGCTGGCTCCGAAGTCCTTCACCGCCTGAGCAACGGCCGCAATTCCCTGGCGCCTTCGTCGCCGCCCGAGCGTGCGCCCGGGTCCGGTCTCGTGGGTCGTGAGCCTCACTTGCGTGCGCTGCGCGAGGCGTTCCGCGTGGCACGCGGGGGACAGAGCATCACCGTCCGCCTTTCCGGGCGCGCCGGGATGGGCAAATCGGTCCTCATGCAGCACTTCCTCGACGATCTCGTGCGGCGCGGTGACGCCGTCGTCCTGCGCGGGCGTGCCTACGAGCGAGAGTCCGTCGCCTACAAGGCCGTCGACGGTGTGGTCGATGCCCTGAGTCGCCATCTGATGCACGTGGCCGAACTCGAGAGCACGGTCGCCTTTCCGAAGGACATCTGGGCGCTCGCGCGACTGTTCCCCGTCCTACGCCGCGTGCCGGGCATCCAGGGAGTCGCCGAAGAGCCCGTGACCGATCCACTGCGCGTCCGCCGGCGCGCGTTCAGAGCGTTCCGAGAGCTGCTCGGCACCCTCTCGAGCCGCCGTCCTCTGGTCATCTACCTCGACGACGTCCGCTGGGGCGACACGGACAGTGCGGCCCTCATCCTCGAGCTCGTTCGCCCGCCGAACGCCCCGCCGGTGATGTTCGTCCTCGCCTATCGCGAGGCGGACGCGCACACGGCGCCATTCTTGATCGAGCTCTACTCGCGATGGCCGTCGGGCGCCTTGACGCGCGACATCGACCTCGGACCCCTGGACGCGGAAGACGCCCGGCGTCTCGCGCTCGGGCTCCTGGGATCGAGCGACGACAGGGCACGCACGATGGCCGAGGCGATCGGCCGCGAGTCCAAGGGGAACCCCTTCCTCGTCGAAGAGCTCGCACGTGGCGCGGCCGGCCAGCCGCACGACGCCCGCGACGCCAAACTCACGCTCGAGCAGATGGTCGGCGAGCGCCTCGCGCGCCTCCCCGAGGAGGCTCTACGACTGGTCGAGGTCATCGCGGTGGGAGGGCGCCCGCTGCCCGTGGCCACGGTCTGCGAGGCGGCAGGGGTCGAGGCGACCGCTGGACTCGTCGACCTCCTCCAGAGAAGGCACTTCGTGAGCTACGGCATGAGCCACGGGCGCGACGTCGTGGAGCCGATTCACGATCGCATCCGCGAGACGATCATCGCGCAGCTCTCGGCCGACTCGATTCGCGCGCACCACGAGCGGCTCGCGCAGGTGATGGAGGCTACCCCCGACGCGAACGTCGAGGAGCTGGCCACTCATCTGTTCGGCGCCGGCAACATCGATCGCGCGGTCCAGGTCGCCGAGCAGGCGGCCGAGCAGGCCGTCCTCAAGCTGGCCTTCGACCAGGCGGCGCACCTGCTCCGGCTCGCGATCGAAGGGTTCCCCGCTTCTTCGGCGGACGGGCTGCGACTGCGCAAGCGCCTCGGCGAGGTGCTCGAGTGGGCGGGGCGCAGCGCAGAGGCGGGCCGGGTCTATCTCGACGCCGCGGAGGGAGCGTCCCCGCTCGAGAAGCTCGACCTGCAACGCGCCGCGGCCGAGCAGCTCCATGCCTCCGGCCTCATGGACGAAGGAACGCAGGTGCTTCGGCGCGTCCTCGCAGCCGTGAACGTGTGGGCGCCGCGCTCGCCGCTGACGTCGTTGCTCTGGTATCTCCTTCAGTATCTCTGGCTGCGCGTCCGTGGACTGGGGTTTCGGCCGCGCGACGTTCGGCCCGAGGTGCGCCTGCGACTCGATACGCTCAACGCGGTGGCTCTCGGGTTCGCCCTCGTCGACAACATGCTCGGGGTTTCGATGAAGGCGCGGCTGTTCGTGGCAGCGCTCCACGCGGGCGATCAACGGCACGCCGCGCGCGGGGCCGCCCTGACGGCACTGGACCTTGCCGGATACACGGGGCCAGAGCAGGCGATGGAGCGCAGGATCCGCGTGGTCGGACAAAAGCTGGCCGGCGACGACCCCCTGGCGAAGTACACGTCGCGGGTGACGTACGGCCTGGCCCGCCACTATCGCGGCTATTTCAAGGAGGCGAAGGAGATCCTCGACCCGCTCCAGGCGATGTCCACCAATCGTCGCGTGGGGCAGCAGAGCGGGCTCCTCTTCACCCTCCACTCGATCCAGTTCCTGGGCGACATGACCGACCTGACGGGTCGGTACACGCGGGCGCTGGCCGATGCCGAGGAGCGCGGCAACCTCTTCATGTCGGTGGCGCTTCGCACCTCGACGGCTGCAAGTGTCTGGCTCGCCGCCGACGATCCCGTCAGGGCCCGCCGGGAGCTCCGCGACGCCATGTCGCAGTGGGGACAGAAGAGGTTCTCGAGTCCCGAGTGGCGGGCCACGGTCAGCGAGGCCGAGGTCGACCTCTACGTCGGCGACAGCGAAGGCGCCTACGAGCGCATCCGGGGGCTTCTGCGCGCGATGACGCAAAACTGCTTCTTCGTTTACCAGAGCCGGGCCCTGGTCGCTTTCACGCAGGGCAGGGCGGCCGTTGCATCGCTGCCGAGCCTGTCTTCCGCGGCGCGCCGCGGACGCCTCGGGGAGATCCGGCGCCTGAAGCGACTCGTCGAGCGCAAGCGGATGCCCTGGACCGTGCCCCTCGCGTCCATCCTCGAAGCCGGCATGGCGCAAGCGACGGGGCACCGTGCCGGTGCGGAGTCGGCCCTTCGCGCGGCAATCGCCGGGGCGGAGGAGGCCGACATGGCTCTCCATGCTGCCGCGGCGCGCCACGAGCTTGGCCTGTTGGTCGGAGGTTCCGAGGGCGCCACCCTCGTGAGCAACGCCGCGGAAGCGATGACGGCGCTGGGGATCCTGGCGCCCGCACGCTTCGCGCCGATGCTCGCGCCCGGGCTTCAGGTGGGCAAAAGCTGAAGGGCGAGCCGCCGCGCCTGGGCGAAGCGACCAGTACGACATGCGTCTCCTTCGGCTCCTCGCTCCGCCGTTCGTCCTCGCGACCCTTGCCGCCTGCGCCGCCACGAGCACCGGGCCCGGTCACGCCGCCGACATCCCCGGGGGCTCCGCCCATTGCGGTCAGTTCGACAACGTCGACGTGCGCGGCAAGGAGTACGTAATCCAGACCAACGAGTGGAACAGCTCGCAGACGCAGTGCCTCAGCGTCAACGAAACCGCGTTCGCCGTGACCGAGGCGAACTTCTCGCTGCCGTCGGCCGGACCCCCGGCGTCGTATCCGTCGATCTTCAAGGGGTGCCACTGGGGCAACTGCACCGCCCATAGCGGGCTACCGGTCCAGGCATCGAGCCTGCCCGCCGTGCCGAGCCGCTGGACCGTGACGTCTTCGCTCTCCGGCGCTTACGACATCGCCTACGACTTGTGGTTCAACAAGACGCCGACGACGAGCGGTCAGCCGAACGGCACGGAGCTCATGATCTGGCTCAATCATCGAGGGGGCGTCCAGCCCGCGGGGTCGCAGATCGGAACCGTATCGATCGCGGGCGCCACGTGGGATGTCTGGAAGGCCCCGATGTCCGGGTGGACCTACATCGCGTACGTAAGGCAGACGCCGGCAGACTCGGTCGATCTCGACTTGCGGGCGTTCACGCAGGACGCCATCGCGCGCGGGACGATCAATCCCTCGTTTTATCTCGTCGACATCGAGGCGGGATTCGAGATCTGGCAGGGCGGGTCGGGCCTTGCGACGAGCTCGTTCAGCGCCGTGGTCGGCGGGGCGTAGCGCGCTACCGCGTCCCTCTGAACGCCTCGTTCAACGTCTGGATCACGTGGCTCGCGACGACGTCCGCGGTCACCGCGTCGATCTCGTATTCGCCGAGCTTTCCGACCGTCCCACCGTGATTGATCATCGTGTTGGTCGACGACACCGCGACCTTGCGTCCGCTGCGGTTCGCCGAGAACGTGATCTCGATCGTGATCGGGTTCGTCTCGGTCGACTTGTTCGCGAACGGCTTCGGGATGACGTGCAGCGAGACGGCCGCGGACTTGACGCCGCCCTCGGCGCTGGACGACTCCTCCTGCTCGCGCACCGAGGCCTTGTGGCCGCGCGCATTCAACATATCGGCGATCTCCTGAGTCGCCGGGTGAATGGTTTGCGCCCTGAGGGTCACGAAGCGCGCGGGGAACTCCGCGTGTGCGGCCCGGTTCGCCGCGTCCACGCGCTCGGCCTCCGCGAGTTTCTCGTCGTAGTCGCCGATGATCTTCTTCAGCTGGCTCTTCGCTTCGTCCTTCATCGGTCGCCGGCCTTCATACTACGGGCACCCCGCTTCGATCCACCCGACCATCAGCCCGCGCTGCTCGTCGGTGGGCATGGGGTTCTGTCCGTTGGACACGGGGAACGTCTCCGGAGCGATCGACCCGCAGTCCCAGGTCGGACCTTGGTCGACGCTGATGCCGCATTGAATCACTGGGGCAAGCGCGACGACCGCGGGCTTCTCCTGGAAATCGGGTGTCCGGGGATCGCCGGGCGAATGGCACCCGCTCCCGAAGCACGGGCCGCCCGGATTGTGGCATTGGACGCAGTAGTCGTTTACGAAACCGCCCGCCCAGCCGTCCCACGCCACCTCGCCACCGTCGGCCGGGTACGGGAGCAGGACGACCTCGCCGCCGTCACCCTGAACGAACGACTGCGAATGCGGTGAGCACGCGGCCAGCGCGACGAAGACCACCGAAGGGACCCGCACAGCGCGGATGATAGTCGCCCACTTGCATGCAGTCAGCTCGGAAGGATACTTGAGGCGCCTTGAAGCAGTCCCAGAAGACGCTGTCCGTCCCGACGTCCGGGCGCGGGTTCGTCGACGTGACGCGCGAGGTGCGCGGCGTCGTCGCCGCATCGGGGATTTCGACGGGCGTTTGCACGATGTTCGTGCGGCACACGAGCGCGTCGCTCGTGGTCCAAGAGAACGCGGACCCTGCCGTACTGCGTGATCTCGCGACGTGGATGGAGCGGCTCGCCCCGGAGGATTCGAGCGCCTACGAACACGACGCCGAGGGGCCCGACGACATGCCGAGCCACCTTCGATCGGCGGTCACGCGATCGAGCGAGTCCGTCCCGGTCGCCAGGGGCGATCTCGCCCTCGGGACGTGGCAGGCCATTTACCTGTGGGAGCACCGGGCCGCGCCGCACAGGCGGGAGCTCGTGGTGCACGTCATCGGCGAGTAGGGGCCCCGGGGACGCTGCGGGGGGGACCCCCTGAGGGCCGCGGAAGTAGAATGCCACCCCCATGAAGCGCGCCATATTCACTCTGCTCCTCGCGGGGCTTGGTTCATCGTCCGATGTCGCTGGCGCCGATCCGCCTCCGCCAAGCGGCAGGGTCGTCCCCATCTTCTCGATCGCGAAGAGCGAGAACAAGAACCAGGTAGCGTACGTGATACGGCTCGACGATAGCTGCGCGCCCATCGGGCCGATGGCCGTTTCCGCGTACTGGCGCATGCTCGAGAACGGGCCGACCGAGACGGCGCCCATCTTGTCCCGCGAGGTCGCCGCCTACGGTCTGGCAAGCCAAGCCGTGGTCTCGAGCGACGCCAGCGGGGGGGCTGTGCGCGCCGTCCTCAAGGCATTGCCCGGCCGTCCCCTGACCATCGTGACGTCGCGCGGTGCCGATGGCAAATGCCGAGCCCTCGCGACCACTTCGATCGCGAACACGCCGGCGCATCTCTTCAACGTGTACGTTCACCTGAAGTGGGACGGGGTCGACTACTTGCTCCTGCAAGGGTGGTCGATGGACGGTTCGCACGTCATTCGCGAAACGCTCACGAAGTAGGAGCCATGCTGGCGTAGACTGCTCGCCCCATGCGCTCCAAGCTCGCCTCCCTCGGACTCGTGCTCGCTCTTGCTGCTTGCGACAAGGAGGACGCGAAGGGCACGCCCTCCGCGGCCAGCGCGAGCGCCAGCGCCAGCGCGGTACCCGCCGCGCCCAGCGCGCCGCCGTCATCCCCTCCGAGCGCCGCGCCCAGCGCGAGCGCCGCGTCCGTGCCGCTGCCCAAGTGCCCCGTGGGGCTGACCGGCAACGCCGTTCCGCCGTATTGCATCAAGCTGCCGTCCGGGTACACGGTGAAACAAGCGCGAACCACGCCGATCCGAGGCTCGATCGACTACGACACGGGCACCACCACCGACGTGCTGACGGTGAGCTACGACGGCACGTCGATCGTCGAGCTTGCCAAGGACGTCGAGGGCGAGATGAAGTTCGGCGGCGACAAACTCGAGAAGAAGGGCGACCTGCCCGGCGGCAACAAGTGGTTTCAAGGCACGCACGCCGAGTACGCCCGCGTCGTCACGCTGGTGAAGGCGCCGGGCATGACCTTCAAGTGCTCGTTCGCGTACCAGCCGAAGAAGCCGCCGCCCGCCGGGGCCCCGGATGCGTGCAAGACCTTGGTCTTGCCGTAGCGTTCCCCCCAGTGTCGCGACGGCGCCTATTGGATCCGTCGAGCTCCGCTCGACAGGCGTTTTCCGTAGAGTCGCCCGAGCGCTCGCCCCCACGGAGTCGCGCGGGCCTCGTGGGGCTCTCGAAGGGCGGGCGCCTCGATCACTTCACGCAGCTTCCGTGTCAGCGTCTCGGGAGTGATGGGCTTCTGGAGAAAGGCGACCGCCGGATCCAGCACGCCACGACGGACAATCGAGTCGTCGATGTAGCCGGACATGTAGAGCACCTTCATGCCGGGCCGCAGTGGGCCCAGGCGCTCCGCAAGCTCTTTGCCGTTCATATGAGGCATCACGACGTCGGTGAGTAAAAGAGCGATCTCCCCCTTGTGTTGCTCGCAAATCAGGATGGCGTCGCCGCCTCCCTGCGCCTCGAGCACGCGGTAGCCATGCCGCTCTAGGATCGTGCGCGTGACGGCTCGGACCGCCACGTCGTCCTCGACGAGAAGAACCGTTTCCGAGCCTCGTAGCGTTCGAGTCCCATTGACCTCGAACGTGTCGGACGAGCACGGGGAATCGGTGGTCTGTGGGAGGTATATCTTGAAGGTCGTCCCATGCCCCGGCTCGCTGGAGACGCAGATGTTCCCGCCGCTCTGCTGCACGATGCCGAACACGGTGGACAAACCGAGCCCCGTTCCCTTCCCCTTGTCCTTCGTGGTGAAGAAGGGGTCGAAGATCCGCTCCCGCGTGGCGGCGTTCATGCCCGAGCCCGTGTCGGTCACGGCGAGCATCACGTACGCACCCGGCTTGACGTCGGGATGGGTCACCGCATACCCCGCGTCGAACTCGACGTTGGCCGTTTCGACCGTCAGCTTCCCGCCATTGGGCATGGCGTCGCGAGCGTTCACGACGAGGTTCATCAGGACCTGCTCGATCTGCCCAGGATCGGCCGTTACCGTGCCGAGGCCAGGTTCACCCACGACGGCTATCTCCACGTCTTCCCCGACCAGTCGCCGCAGCATCTTCGCGACGCCGTCGATCGCCACGTTGAGATCGAGGACTCTCGGCTGGAGGATCTGCTGCCGGCTGAAGGCCAGCAGGTGCCGCGTCAGATCCGCGGCGCGATTCCCGGCGGCCGAGATCTCCTCCAGGTCGCCGCGCATCGGATCTCCCGGCACGAGAGACTCGATGAGCATGTGGCTGTAGCTGAGGATGACGGACAGCAGGTTGTTGAAGTCGTGGGCAACCCCCCCCGCGAGACTCCCGATGGCCTCCATCTTTTGAGCCTGTCGGAGCTGCGCCTCCAGCCGGTTTCGCTCCGTGACGTCGAGGGCGACGGAGATGGCACATGGCCTTTTGCCGAGCACGAACCTGTGGATCGTGATGTCGACGTCGATGATGCTCCCGTCTTTTCTCCTGTGCCGGCACAGTCCGGGCCTCGTCGTCCCGGTTCCCGCGCCGAGGAGCGCCAAGAAGGCCGGAACGTCCTCCGGAGGCCGAATGTCCTGGAGGGTCATCTGAAGGAACTCGTGACGCGAGTATCCGTAGTTGAGGATCGCGGCGTCATTCACGGCCAGAAAGCGAAGCGTCTCCTGGTCGAATAGAAACTTTGGAAAGGGGGAGTGCTCGAAGAGTGCGCGGTACTGCGCCTCGGACGCGCGCAACGCTTCTTCTCCCTTCTTTCTCTCCGAGATGTCTGCCACGGAGCCGCGCTCTCTCAGCCGGGCGTGCTGCGCAACGAGGCGTTCGGCGATCAGCACCCGAATCTCGAGGGCCGCGGGGCCGAGCGACGTCGCGTAGAGATCGGTGGCCCCTGCGTCGAGAACCGACGGAAGCTCGTCGTCACGGTTCGTGATGACGAGGATGACCGCGTCGGCGCCGCCCGGACAGGCCCGCGCCCGGAGACAGAACTGCGTCGCGGTCATGTCCGCGAGGGGGGCCTCCGCGACGATGAGCGCGGGTGACTCCAGCCGGATCACCTCGAGCGCGCTGGCGCCGTCGTCGACCGCGAGCCGCTCGTGACCCCGAACGCCGAGCACGTTGGCGACGACGGCCGCCGATCCGGCGGCGACTCCGACGAGGAGTGCTTTCATCGCGTCATCTCCTAGTTGGAGACCATGGGGGGGTGTGCCTGCGGCAAGTCGCTTGGCGGCACCGGAGGGAACGAGGACATCACGCGATTTCGCCCTGCGTTCTTCGACTCGTACATTGCCGCGTCCGCTGCCTCCACGAGGGCTCGAGGCGTTGGTGTAGCAATCGAGAACTCTGCGACGCCGAAGGATGCGGTGATGCCCGCCGTCGTGCCGGCCGCGAAGCGCTGCTCGATACGCTGGCGAACCCGCTCCGCGAAGTGCATTGCGTCTTGCCCGCTCGTCTCGCGCAAGAGAATGCAGAACTCTTCGCCCCCATATCGATACGCGGTGTCGGTCGTACGCACGCTGCCCACGATGACGTCGGCGACCTCCTGCAAGGCCGTGTCCGCCTGCGGATGGCCGTGAGCGTCGTTGAAAGCCTTGAAGTGATCGACGTCCAGCATCACGAACGCCAGGGGGCGTCCGTAGCGCACGCAACGCTTGCACTCGGCGTCGACGTCTTCGTCGAGGCGGCGCCGGTTGAAGAGGCGAGTCAGAGGGTCCATCTGGCTTCGCTCCTCGGTGACCTCGTGAAGACGTGCCGATTCGATGGCGGTGGCGGCGTGCGTGGCGAGCATTTCCAGGACTTCAATGGCCTGGATCGTCGGGACTTTCGGCTCGGCATGGCGCGCCTCGAGCGCGCCTACGACGCGCGCTCCCACGATGAGCGGTATCGCGATTGCGTAAATCGGTCCCATGTTGCTCTCGCCGAAGCGCACCTGACCGCCGGGACACTCGAACGTGACACGTCCCGACTTGGCGGCACGGCCCGCGACTCCCTGCCCCATCTCGACCCCGACGTCCGAGGCCGCAGCGTCGGCGGTCCTGTCGGCGTTGACGAGCCGCCTCTCCTCGTCGTCCATGAGCCAAACGATGACGCGGTGGTACCCACCGAGGGACGTGGTGCTCGCTCGCACCGCATCCACGACGTACGCAAGGTTGAGGCTCTCGGAGAACTCGCGACTCGCGTCGAGAATATGTCGCAGTCGTGTCGAGTGCTCGCGGAGTACCTCGTCACGGGATTCGGCTGACGCACGCGCCGCAGCGAGCGCGTGCACCATGTCGTTGAGGCCCTCCCCGAGCTGACGCAGCTCGAGCGGGCCGGCGGGATCGAGCGTCGCCTCCAGCTGTCCGTCGCGGACGCGCCCGATATGCTGCAGCAGCGCGGCGACGGGGGCCACGATCGAGTCGCGCAGGGCACGATGCTGACGCACCGCGAGCAGGAGCACCGCCAGGAACACCGCGAGTTCGAGACTGACGCGGAGCGCCGTCGCTCCTTGTTCGCGACGGGTCAGCACTTCCATGCGCTGATTGAGGGCGTCGGCGAACGCGCCTTCCTCCACCCGGTAGGCGTCGAAGAGTGCTTTGCCTTCGGACATCGACGGTTCGACGCCTCCGACGCGCACGTCGGCCGCGGGAATTGCCCACTGCTCGCGCCACTTCTCCTCGGCCAGGCGCGTGCCGATCATCGCCGAGGCAAGCCCCGGTACGGAGCCGGTGTCGGCTGTGAGAGTCTCGTGCGCGCGAGCCAGGCCACGTTCGCCGCGGATGTAAGCGTCGAGAAAACGCACGTCGCGTGTGTAAAGGTATCCGCGGAGGCCATTTTCCTGGTCGATCATCGCCGCGTCGGCGGCGCCCTCGGCCCTCACCGCTGTTCGACTGCGCTCGACCTCGGGCTCCAGCGAAGCTCGGGTGAAGCCGTACGCTAGAGCTGCGGCGACGAAGCCGGCGGCGACGAGCGCGCCGAAGAGCGAGAACGCCCGGCTCAATTGCTGGGCGAGCGAGCGATCTTGGGGGAGATGGCTCATGTTCGATGTTGGTCCAACCCGGGCGTACGGCCAGCAGGCTGAATCGATAAGGGGACCCCGGACGAATTGGGGAAAGGGCATCGCCGCGGGCGAATGGCCTCTCCCCTAGTCGCTCGACTAGTTAGTCGCTCGACTAGTCGCACGACGCGAGACGCTGGCGGAACACCTCGGCCTCGGCCGGGTTCCGGGCCTGAGCGATCGCGGTCCGGTATTGCTCGGCAGCTTCCCGGGGTCGGCCGGCCCGGCGGTGCATCTCTCCCAGAGCGGCCGCGAAGAAGGGATACCCCGCCAGCCCGACCTGGGGAATGGCGAGCAGCGCGGCGAGCGCAACCTCCGGCCCATCCACCTGACCCACCGCGATTGCCCGGTTGAGCGCCACGATGGGCGTCGGCTTGAGCTGGACGAGAAGGTCGTAGAGGCTGAGTATGCCGCGCCAGTCGGTCTCTTCGTACCGCGCAGCGAGGCAGTGCTTCGCAGCGATGGCCGCCTCGATGTGAAACTCGCTGATCTCGTCGCCCTCGGCGGCGCGCTCGAGCAATTCCACTCCGCGGCGGATAAGGGCCGCGTCCCAGAGCCCGCGCTCCTGCGCCTCCAGAAGGATGAGGCACCCGGCGTCGTCGAGGCGCGCCCGCAGGCGCGCTGCGTGAAAACACATGAGCGCCAGCAGCGCCACGGCACGGGGTGGGGCGGCCGCCTGGTGCTCGAGGAGCATCGCCAGGAGCCGCATCGCCTCGAAGCAGAGCTCCTCGCGGATCGGCAGCTCGGCATGGCCGCTGTGGTAGCCCTCGTTGAAGAGCAGGTAGAGCGCGGCCAGCACGGCGTCGAGTCGAGCGAGGATGGCCGCGTCTGATCGGATCTCGTAGAGCGTACCGCTCTCACGCAGGGCTTCCTTGCCGCGCGCGATTCGCTTCTCGATCGCCGCGTTCTCGGTGAGGAACGCGCGGGCGATCTCCCGGGTGCCAAAGCCACAGAGAATCTTCAGGATGAGCGCCACCTGCACTTCGGGTACCAGCCGCGGATGGCAGCAAGAGAACATCATCCGGAGCTGGTCGTCGCGAATCTCCGAGTCGAGGAGGAGCCCATCCAACGTCGGCACCAGCGTCCACTCGCTGTCGAGCTGGTAGCTGAGGTCGGGCGCAAAGCGCCGGGCAGACCGCTCGCGCCGGACCGCGTCGAGCGCCCCGTTGCGTGCGGTCAACATCAACCACGCGGCAGGGTTCTCCGGGACACGTCCGAACCGCCACGTCTCCAGCGCGCGCAGGAGCGCCGCCTGCACGATGTCCTCGGCGAGATCGAAGTTGTGCAGGCCGAGAATGCGCACCAGCGCTGCCAGCATCCTGCCTGACTCGTGCCGGAACAGGTGCTCGACGACCTTCGGTGACCGAACCTCGGACTCGGGGTCCATTTGCGCGCGGGGGGTGGGGGGAGCGGGAGGCGGTCGCCGCGCCGAGCGGTGCCGCCTCCCTCCGGACTATCCCGGCATCGGTGCGAGGCCGCGCACCTCGACCGATCCACCCTCGTCCGGCCCCGGGCAGCCCGCGGCGATCTCGTAGGCCTCGGCGAGATCCTTGGCCGTTACGACGAGATACCCGCCGACGATGTCCTTGGCCTCGGCGTAGGGACCGTCGGTGACCACGCGCTTCTTGCCGGCGATGACCTTGCCGCCATTCTCCAGCGGCTGCCCGCCCTTGAGCTGACCTTTCTTGCCGATGCCGCCGATCCAGCCCAGCCACTTCTGCATGCTGGCCTGCAACTCCGCGGGCGAGCGCCCCGACTCGTGCTGCATGCCGCCCCGGAACAACAAAAGGTAATCCGCCATGGTGCTTTTCTCCTGGTCGAGGCCGACGTCAGCGTCGGCTGTCCATACGACGGATGACCGGGACGACTCCGGACAACTATCGAATGCCTCCCCCCGAATGGGAACGCGGGGCGGGGCCGGGGTCAACCCGAGGGCGGATGCCGCGACGTGCGGCGGGGCTCACTCCGCCGAGAGCACGCGATCGTCCGGGTAGCAGTAGGCCCAGGTCTCGCCGACCTCGCCCGACGTGACGACCGGATGGTGCGTGCCGTGGAAGTGCGCGGTGGCGTGCCGGTGGGGAGACGAGTCGCAACAGCCGACGTGGCCGCACGTCAGACAGATCCTCAAGTGGACCCATTCGCCGCCGATCTTGAGGCAGTCCACGCAGCCGGGAGCGGGCCGGTGAACCTTGCGCGGCATCGCGCTCGTCACGTGCACACAAGGCTCGGAAAGGTCGACGCTCGTCTCGGCTCCGCTCATGGTCGCGCTAGCGTACTTGCGCGTACCGCGACGCGTCTAGCCGGCGCGCGCGAGGTGAAGGGCGAAGCGCCGGTCGGCGTCGTAGTAGGTCGCCTCGATCCGAAAGCCGCCGGCTGCGACGAGGCGCTCGACGCGCGGGAGGTCGTACTTGGCGCTCGACTCGGTGTGGATCGTCTCGCCCGCGTCGAAGCGCACGCGCAGATCGAGCCGATCCACGGACACCTCTTGCACGCCGAGGCTCTCGAGGTGCATCTCGACGCGCGACGCGGCGTCGTTCCAGCGCGCGACGTGCCGGAAGCGCGCGAGGTCGAAGCGACCGCCGAGCTCGCGGTTGATGCGGACCAGGACGTTCGCGTTGAACGCGGCGGTCACGCCCTCGGGGTCGTCGTAGGCGGCGAGGAGGACGTCCGGGCTCTTGCGCAGATCGGTGCCGAGCAGCAACCACGTCTCGCCGGGGAGCGCTTCGCGAATCCTCCGCAAGAGGGCCGACGCGTCGTCGTCCGTGAGGTTGCCGACGGAGCTCCCGATGAAGAGAACGACGCGAGGCCCCCGGACGTCGGCCAGCGCGCGCAGGGCCTCTTCGTGCGTCATGGCGAGCGCCCGGACGCTCACGTCCGGGAGCTCGGCGTGGAGACGACGCTTGGCCTCGGCGAGTGCCGTCGTCGAGATGTCGACGGGAAGATAGAGACAGCGCCCCTGGCGCTCGATCACGGCGCGGAGGAGGACGTCCGTCTTCGACGCGCTCCCGGCGCCGAGCTCGATCACCCGGAGCTCGCCTCCCCCTCCCTTTGCGATTCGATCGACGACGTCGGGAGCGTGGGCCAGCAGGATCTCTCGCTCCGCCCGCGTCAGGTAGTATGGCGCGAGCTCGGTGATCCGCTCGTAGAGACGTGAGCCCGCCTCGTCGTAGAAGAGATAGTACGGCAGCGTCTTGGGAGAGCTCGTCAGCCCCTTGCGAACGTCCGCGGCGATCACCGCGGGCGGCACCGAGGGGCGCTCCTTCGTCGTCACGCCGAGACCCCGCGCGCGAGACGGATGCCCGCCATCTGGAACTGAGTCTCGGGGTGCCAGAAGTTGCGATAGGACGCGCGCACGTGCGCCCCCGGGGTGAGGCACGACCCTCCCCGGAGGACGAGCTGATTGACCATGAACTTGCCGTTGTACTCCCCGAGGGCTCCGCTCGGGGGTTGGTACCCCGGGTACGGCTCATAGCTCGACTGGGTCCACTCCCAGGCATCGCCGAAGAGCTGACGGACGCCCTGCCCGTCCTCCGAGAGCGCGGTCGCCGGGAGCGGGCGAAGGACGCCGTCGTCCGCAAAATTCCCTCGAAGCGCGCCTTTCGCCGCCACGGTCTCCCACTCCGCTTCGGTCGGGAGCCTCGCCCCGAGGAAGCGCGCGATGGCGTCGGCCTCGTAGTAGCTCACGTGGACGACCGGTTCGTCGTCGCTCGGCACGCGCGGCCCGGCCAGCGAGAACACGTGGAGCTGCCCCTCCTCGTAGGTCGAGTAGAGAGGCGACGCGGCGGCGCGAGCGCGGACCCAATCGAACCCCTCCGACAGCCAGAGGGACGGCGTGCGGTAGCCCCCCGCATCGAGGAAGGCCTTGAGCTCGCGCACCGTGACGAGCCGATTGGCGAGTTCGAAGGGCTCGAGCCAGCGCTTGTGACGCGGCCGTTCGTTGTCGAACGCGAAGCCCGGGCCCAAGAGCGCGCCGATTTGCCGCAACCCCCCCTCGGACGAGACAAAGGCGATCGGACCCGGATCGCGCGAACGGGCGGGTGACGGCGCCTCCGGGCGATAGGCAGGTCGCAGCAGGCTCTCCGAGAACGCGTGCAGAATGTCCGTCAGGAGGAGCTCTTGATGCTGCTCCTCGTGCGCGATCCCGAGCTCGATCACCGGAAGCATCCGGGCAAGCGCGTCCCCGGCGCTCCGCGACAGGAGGTGCGTCACCTTTTCGTCGACGATGCGCCGGTAGTCCGAGACCTCCGCCGCGCTCGGCCTCGACAGGAGCCCTCGCTTCGCGCGCGGATGACGCGCGCCCACCGCCTCGTAGTACGAGTTGAAGAGGTATTCGTAGCGACGATCGACGACGTCCACCCCCGCCGGCGCGAGGACGAACGCCTCGAAGAACCACGTCGTGTGCGCGCGGTGCCACTTCGCCGGGCTCGCATCGGGCATCGACTGGAGCTGCTGGTCCTCGGCCGACAGAGGAGCCGCGAGGCTCTCGGTCCGCGCGCGCGTGCGGGAATACCTCGCCATCGCGCGGTCGCGTTCCCGCGCGAAATCGACGACGGCGTTCTGGGGATTCGGGTCGGTCATCGAAGGCCCGGTCACTGGGAGAGAGACCGATGGATCAGCTGAACGCAGATCGATCCCTCGCCCACCGCCGATGCAACCCGCTTGACGCTACCGGAGCGAACGTCGCCGATGGCGAAGACGCGCGGACGGTTCGTCTCGAAGAGATACGGGGCGCGCGGGAGCGGCCACCCCGCGCGCGACAGGTCGTCGGCGTTGAGGTCGGCCCCCGTCTTGACGAACCCCTTCTCGTCCAGCGCGACGCAGCCCTCGAGCCACGCGGTATGCGGCGCGGCGCCGGTCATCAGGAAGACGTGCGAGGTCGCGAGCGTCCCGGTCGTGCCGTTGGGCCCTCGCCACCGGACCGCGCGGAGTTGCTCGTCTCCCTCGAGCGCCGTCACTTCGGTGTACGGGCGCAGCGTGATGTTCGGATTCTCTTCGATGCGTCGAATCAGATAGCGCGACATCGTGTCGGACAGACCGGCCCCCCGAATGAGGACGTGCACGTGCCGCGCGCGGCTCGCGAGGAAGACGGCGGCCTGTCCGGCGGAGTTGGCTCCACCGACGATCACCACCTCGTCGCCGCGACACAGCTCTCCCTCGAGCGCCGTCGCGCCGTAGTAGACGCCGAGCCCTTCGAACCGGGCGAGATCCGGCAGGGCGAGCCTCCGGTACGTCACGCCGCTGGCGATGACGATCGCGCGGGACCGCACAGTTGATCCGTTCGAGAGGCCGACCACGAAGCCGTGCTTGTCGTCGCACGCGAAGCGCGCCGCGGTCCGAGCGATCGCGATCTCCGCGCCGAACTTCTGCGCCTGCGTGAACGCGCGCGCCGCGAGCGCCTGGCCCGAGATGCCCGTCGGGAAGCCGAGGTAGTTCTCGATCTTCGAGCTCGTCCCCGCCTGACCTCCAGGAGCGTCGGTCTCGAGGACCAAGACGTCGAGCCCTTCGGACGCCCCGTACACGGCTGCCGCGAGCCCACCCGGTCCCGCGCCGACGACGAGCAGATCGCGGACCACCGCCGAATCGAGCGTCGCGCTCAGGCCGAAACAGTCGGCTATCTCTTCGTTCGTCGGGTTCTTGAGTACCTTCTCGCCGCGGCAGATGACGATGGGCACGTCACCCACGCCGACGCGGAAGTGGTCGAGGAGGGTCTGGACGTCCTTGTCGCGGTCGACGTCGACGTAGGTGTACGGGTGAGAGTTTCGCGTGAAGAACTCTTGCACTCGGAGCGTTCCCGCGGAGTGATTCGACCCGATGAGCGTGGCGTCGCCGTACCCGTGCGCGAGCAAGCTGACGCGCCGGAGGATGAACGCCCGCATGAAGAGGTCGCTGAGCTCCGTGTCTCCTTGCACGACCCGCCGGAGCGCCTCGGCGTCGAGGGCCAGCACCTCGCCGTCCTCGACCGCACGACCGCGGACGAGCGCACGGCGCCCCGACAGGACGCTCACCTCCCCGGTGAATTCGCCTGCGTGGTGCACCGTGATGCGGTCTTCGCCGGCCAGGCTCGGGCGCACGACCTCGAGCGCTCCCGAGAGTATGACGAAGACCTGCGCGTTCGCGTCCCCTTGATCGAACAGGATTTCCCCCGCGCGCATGGGGCGACGCTTTGCGAGCGTGGCGATCCGCGCGATTTGCGCGTCGGTGAGTGTGGGGAATCTCTGAGCACGGCGGCCGTCGTCGTCCACGCCACCGGTGTCCGGGTCGAGGGGATTCATGGTGCGTCCCGCCGGATTACCATGCGGGCGGATCCTAAAGGCTGACTCTCGTCATCGCGACGAGAATCGCAATCGTTTTGAGCTCATCCGCGCTTGGGGGGGGACGCCTGATACCTGAGGGCTGCAGCCGAAATTGGCGAGGACAAGCGGCCCCACAGCCAACGCCTGCTGGCCGGGCGCGACTTGCTGAACGGCGACCGCGAGCGCGTGATGACCACCTGCTGAACGATGTACTCATCCGGCGGGAGGCTTGTGATCGCGAACCTTAGCGCCCCGTCGAATGTATCGAAGGCGTTCCTCACCGCCTCTCGTGTAACGAGGGGTCGTGCGTGTACAAGCCGCGGACTAAATTCAGGCGGTGAGCGTGCGCTTTGCCGACGATTCAGCCAGGCCATGTGGCCGAGCCGCTAACGGCAGCGGAACGCCGAGCCTGCTACCAGATCGTGCAGCTTCTCGACAGTCACTGGAGCGTCGCCGTATCGCTCCAAGTGGCCTGACACGACCAGCTCTCGCCATCCAACGCCGTGCTGTAGAAGGCCGTTTCACTAACCTGTGCCGTGGTTCCATCCGTGCTGAGGACCCACGTGAGGGTTTCAAAGGTGTAGTAATCAACCTCCCCGGTGCTCGAATCGGTCACGCTGCACGACGGCGTGCCGGACCCGAGTGACGCCGTATTGCCCGACACGGTTTCGTCGAAGTCGCAGCCCGAATTGCTTACTCCCGTCAGGCCAGGACCGCCCACGGCCCACGTGATGGTGCGGGCGTCCGCGTCGGACGTATCCGTGCCGGCCCCGGTGCAATTGGTGAACGTCTTGGTGCCGGAGAGGTTCCAGGTGCCTACGAAGGCAGCGGCGGCGCTTCCGGTCCCGCTGCTCCCGGAACTTGTGGAGCTACTGCTCGAGCCACCGCTGGAGCTGGCGGAGCCGCTGCTCGAGCCCGTCCCGCCGCTCCCGGAACTTGCGGAGCTACTGCTCGAGCCTCCGCTGGAGCTGGCGGAGCCGCTGCTCGAACCCGTCCCGCTGCTCCCGGAACTTGCGGAGCTACTGCTCGAGCTGGTGCCGGAACTGGCGGTTCCGCCGCTCGAGCCTGCACCGCTGCTCCCTGCACAGCTACAGGTCTCGTAGCCGGAGCCGTCCGATTCGCAGACTTGAGCCCCTTGCCCACCGTTCGGGCAGGCACACGCGCCGCTCGCTCCGGGCGAGCAGACCGTGGATTTGGAGCCGCCTCCGCTCGAGCAGTGAACCAATAGTAGGGCGGCCAGCGCGCCCGCGGGCACATGCAAGGCCCACGGTGGGGTCGTCGAGATGCCTTTGGCCAGTGCAAGCGCGAAAACTCTCAACAATTTACAGCTCATGGCCCACCTTCCCCTGGCTGACTTCACGGACCCACCGGCCCGAAATGTAGCTAGCACATGCGCAACGCTATCGGATGCGCCTTTCACGCCGCTGCCCACGGGGCGCCGCGGCGAACGGATGCTCTACGTCTGGAGGGACGGCATGCTTTCCGTGGTGGGAAGACCGTCCAACGCCAAGAGAACGGCCGACGACGCGTGGAGGGGCATCCCGCCAAAGATGCCTCGAGGGGACTGATCGCGACGACAGCCATCCATCCCAGCGTCGCCCGGGACCCGGCGAGTGTTGAACGGCGGTCCATGCCAGCGTTGCCGGACGAGGCGCCACGGCTCGTCGCCCGATCATCGAACCGTGGCCGAGGATCCCGCGAGCGCTGCCCTCAGCGACGACGAGACCGTCGCTCCCGCCCGCCTATCCTTCGACGCCCGGCCCGCCAAGCGTAGTGGATGGGTCGTCCTCGCGCGGCCGGCATGCCGGCCAAGGATGGCCGTCTTCCCGTCTACGCCGTGAGGGTCGGTCGACGAAGGAAGAAGGGGCCGCAAGCGAGCCATAAGCGATCGATCGTCCTCGCGATGCGTTATGGGACGCCAGACGTAGAAGGATGCCCTGATGAGCGTTGAAGAGCTCCGAGCGAAGTTGACGCGGCTCCCGATGCTCAGGCGGCGATGGCCTCATTGAGGGCGTGGATGAGCGCGTCTAGCTTCGTGTCCCCGAAGGCACGACGGATGGCACCCCAGCCTCCCGCATCGGCAAGGATCGGCATGAGATCGAAGTCCTCGCGCTCGATCGAGAGGTTCTGCCGAAGGTGACCGCGGATGCGATCGAGCCACTTGGTCTGGTCGGTCGTGAAGGTCTGCCCGACCATGAATTTGGCGAGGGCCATATCGACGCGCTCCGATGCCGTGAGGAGCTGTACCTCCGCGTTGGCGGCGTGCTTCACCATCGAGATGATGTCGGCAAGGGGCTTCCTGTAGCGGATCGCGTGCGCCCGCTGGAGGTTCTCGTCCGTGAAGCGGAGCGGGTTCGTCCGGAGCTTGTCGCGCAGCTCGCGCAAGGCGGACGCGCTCCAATCACGCGGCCGGTCGAGCAGGATGCGCACCGCCTCGACGTGCTCGGGGTTCTCCCGGACGAACCGCTCGAACGCGACGAGGTAGTCCTCGGGCTTGTACTCGCGGCCCGCGACGTCGCGGAGCACCATCGTCGACGACACGTCGTCGGTGTACTCGTAGGCCCGCACGAAGCTGCGCTGCGGGCGCTTGTAAGCGACGAGCAAGTTCTGGAAGTCCTTGTTTTGCAGGAGCTTCATCGCACCCACGAAGTCTGTCCGTGCGCGTGCCGCGGCCGACCATCTGCTCGAAGAGGATGCGGCTCTTCACCGGCCGCATGAAGACGATGTACTCGAGGTCCGGGATGTCGACGCCCGTGGTGAGCAGGTCCACGGTGACGGCGATGCCGGGGTTCGGGCGGTTGCGGAACTCGCGGATCTTCTGGAGCGGCCGGTCGACGCGACCGGTGATCTTCTCGACCAACGAGTCGCCTCTCCCGAACACGTCGCGGGCGACGTCGACGAGCTGGTCGGCGTGCGACGTGTGCGGGAGATCGTTCACGGCGAAGAAGAGCGTCTTCGGGAACCGCCCGTGGCGTTTCTCGTGCTCGTCGGCGTACTTCTTCACCTCTTCGACCACTTTTCGGTTCGACTCGGGCGATGTGACGGTGCGCTCGGCGATGGCCTTCTCGACGGCGGCGTTCGCATCCCGCTGATAGGGGCGCAGCCGGTTGCGGATTCCGCGCGCGTAACGCTCGGCCTAGGCGAGGACGTTCTGCGGGCCGACGGTCAGCTTCTTCGCTTCGACGACACCGACGATGGCCTTGTCCAGCCAGAGTGCGTAGTCAGCCGGACCGTTCGCGGTCTCCTCCTCCTCCGAGCGGTGAGCGCTCGAACCACGCAGGCGCCAGCCGGCGGCATCGAGCTTGGGATCGATGCGCTTCTTGCGGGTCTTCCACTCGCTCTCGCCCTGCATCGACCCCGATCGCCGAGGCTACGCCTCCGCAGCGGTCGCGATCAACGTCGTCGCAAGCCCTTGAGACGAGCGGGGAAGGGCTTCGCTCATCGCGCCAGAGCGAGGCACAGGAGTCCGAGAGGGAGCGTAACGAGTCAGCTCCTGTCGCTCGGTCGTCAGGGTCTTTGGCACGGGAGCCTGCTGCTCTGCGAGACGAGCGACCGTCCTTCGCCCGCGTCCGAGCCGCAGAGCTTCGGGAGTGGGCGGGGGATGCCGGGTCGTACCCCTCTCTCGGAGGGGCTCGTCTCGGAGCGTCTACCCACCCTGAAGCGTGGCTCCGGACGCCGCTGCGCTCGAGAAGCCGTCGGCTCCCGCGTTTCCACTCGTGCCTGTTCCGAGGGCGTTGGTGCCACCTGTACCGAAGGTGCCGGGCTGGCCGGGCTGGCCTGCGGATCCCGGATGGATGGCGGTCACATTGTCGAAGGTAGGCTCGGTGCTCGTATAGACGATGCCGATCGAGACGCCCGCAGTACCGCCCGCGCCTCCGGAGCCGCCTGCGCCGTTGCCGCCTGCTCCCCCGCCACATGCAAATCCTGAGGGGTCAACGCCAGAGTGCCCTCCACCTTGTCCAGCCTGGCCGTTGCCACCGTTGCCGCCGGTACCGCCGGTACCGCTGGTGAGCGTGCACCCGGAGAGAGTGATCGTGCTGCCGACGCTGGCGAGAGCGATACTGGCTCCGCCCCCTTTGCCGCCCGTCCCGGCGGAGCCACCGCAACCACCAGCCCCCGCTCCGTCTCCACCGATGGCTGGCACGCCCAGGCCCCCGGCGCCTCCGCCTCCCTGACCCGGTGTGCCGGGTTGGCCATTGCCTCCAGCAGTGGGGGCCCAACCGGTCCCCGAAAGCGCTCCGTATGACATTGCCGCGACACCGCCCGCAGCGGGTGCGCCATCGGCACCCGGCTGACTATTGGACGCGCATTCGTTTACTCCGCCGGTACCGCCAGCCCCATCACGGCCAGTCATGGCCGTCGTTGTCGGCATCGACGACCCCGCCCCGCCATTGCCGCCGCCAGTGCCACCGGCTCCCGCAACACCCCCGAGCCCCCCATTCGACGTGCCAGTCCCGCACACCGCAACTCCTCCCGCGCCCTGCCCCTCACCCGCGTCCCCGCCCGGCGCCACTCCCGGATTCCCATTCTGCGCCGTCGTCCCCGAGTAGTTCGGCGCGCTCGACCCGCTCGCGCCCCCGCTCCCGTTCGCGCCGGCGCCCGCGGTCAGCGTCACGCGTACCAGGTTCACCATCGACCCGCTGACGAGCGCCGCGATGCTCGAGTTGCCATTCCCGTTCGCGTCCGTCCCCGTCGCGGTCGGCGCGGTGAAGGCCATGTCCGCGACCGTGATCGCGCTCGTTACTCCCGTGACGCTCAGCGCGTACGCCGCCGCGGGGGAGTTGACCGTCGCGACGCCGCCCACGTACGTCCACGGGGTCCCCGCATCCGCAGCCGGGCATGCGAGGCCGCCGTAGAGGCTCGCCGCGGTTCCCGCGGTGATCGTCACCTGTTCGCCGAACGTCCCATCGCATACGTAAACGCGCGCCCTGCCGCCGAGGTTCGCGAGGGCGTGGCCGATGGTGGCGAACGGTGCCGCCTCGGTGCCGGCCGCGGAGTCGCTCCCGCCGTTGGCGGCGGGTGCCACGAAGACGCCGAGCGTATCGCTCACGACGCACGGGTCGGAGCCGAGCGACGGCGGATCGCTGTCCGAGAGGCAATCGCCGCTGCACACGTGGTAGCCCGCGTTGCACGTGACGCCGCACGTCGCCGGCGCGGTGCACGTGGCCGTCCCTTGACCCGAAGGGGGCGCGGGGCAAGCGCTCGCGCACGACCCGCAGTGCGCGGGCTGCGTGGGGTCCACGCATTCTCCGGAGCACACGATGCTGCTCGCGCTGTCGCACGTCGGTCCGGCCTCCTCGCCTCCCTCGCTCGAGACTTCGCCTCCCGCGTCCGCGTCGCCGCCCGCGCTCGTATCAACCGATCCGTTCGAGTCGCCGCCGGCCGCTTCTTCGACCAGCACGTTCGCTTCGCCCGTGCCGTCGCCTCCCCCGTCGGCGGGGCACGTCCCGTTCGACGTGCAATCGCTGAAGCTGTTCTCTCCGCACCCGTCCACGAAAGGGGGAATCGCCAAGCAGGTCGCAAGGAACCCCGCGTACGGCATCCAAGAACGCATCGACTTGCCTCCCATCCGATTGCTCAGAAGCGCCCGCCCGCCATCACTCCACCGCCCGAAGGCCCCGCCGCGGGAACGAACCACACGGCCGAGCCTCTCGTCTCGCTCTGCCTCGGCCAGAAGAACCACGACGCCAGCGCTCCCACCGCGAGCACGGCGCCCGTCACGTAGAGGACGTTCGACGCGGTGGCGTCGCGGTTCTGGGCCTGGACGGCGTTGTTCCACTGCGCGCAGCCCGCGTTCGCGGGATTGACGCAGTAGTCGCTCGGCTCCTTGCTGCGGTAGGCCGCCGCCGTGCTCGCGTCGGATCGCGACTGAAGGCCGAAATACACGCCGACGCCGATGGCGATCACAGCGCCGGCTCCGAGCGCCGTCGTTGTCACCAACTTCGCGGCGGGGGCGGTCCCTCGCGCGTCGTCGCGGGCCGACGCATCGGCCGCCGGTGCACCGGTCGAAGGGGCCGCAGCCGGGGCGCTCCCTTCCGGCGCCGGCGTCGACGCGACCGCCACCGACGCGACCGGCCGGTCGGGACCCACGACGAGGAAGGTCACGCGCGCGACCTCGCCGGCCACGGCGTCCACACTCAGGGCCTTCGTTCCCTCGGCGAGCTTGCCCTCGATCACGTGATGCCCCGGCGTGACGTCCAGCGTGTCGGCCAGCGGGGCCATCCCGACGCCCGTCGTCCCGTCGAGCAAGAGCGGCGTCCCGGCCGGCGCCTGAACCTCGATGTGCCCCGTCTGCGCCATGAGGACGTCCACGTGCTTCTGCGCCCGCGCGCGGTCGGCGTCGGTCGGCGCCTGCCTGGCGAACTCCTTGAAGTGCGCGAGGGCGTCGAGCGGGCGCGCGCTTTTCTCTTCGCTCAGCGCGAGGTTCCAGAGAATGTCCGGCTTGTGCAAGACGACGTACGCCTGCACGAACGACATCCGCGCGGCCTCGAAGTCACCCGCCTTGACCCGCTTGAGGCCTTCTTCGAAGCGCGCCTGCGCCTCGCGAACGGTCTTGTCGTCCGCGTTCGCCACTCCGCCTACCAGGGACACGGACGAGACCGCTGCCAGCAGCATGGCCGCAGCCGCCCACGGAAAGGCTCTTCGGGTCCTCATCTGGTCGTCTGCCCGGGCAGTACGTCTCTATGGTCGCGTGTGGTTCTACCTCGCCTCCTCCGGCCAGCACAACGGTTCTGCCTCTTCCCGTGTCCCGGCCTTCACCCGTTTCCGTCCGGGGAAAGCCTCGGCAGGAACACGTCGAATCGCGTGCCCCGTCCGAGCTCGCTCGTCACCCGGACTTCGCCGCCGCTCTCGTTGACGACGTCGAGCACCGTGCTGAGGCCAAGGCCCGTGCCCTCGCTCCCCTTCGTGGTGAAGAACGGCTCGAAGACGCGCCGCTGCGTCTCGGCGTCCATGCCGACGCCGCTGTCGGTCACGCTGAGAAGCACGGCGTCGTGCAGCGGATGGAGGGGATCTTCCGCGAACCGTCGTCGCGCCGTCTCGACGACGAGCTGGCCGCCGTCGGGCATCGCGTCGCGCGCGTTGACGACAAGGTTGAGGATGGCCTGCTCCAGCCTCGAGGCGTCCGCGCGGACGACGCACGCTGTACCGTCCTTTCGTACGACGAACTCGACGCCGTCGCCAACCGCACGCCGGATGATGGGCTCGAGCCCCGCGACGACCCCGCCGACGTCGAGCGGCGTCGGCGCGATGGCCGGGGCGTGGCTGGCGACGAGGATGTGACGGAGGAGGTTCTTCGCACGCAGCGCCGACTCCTCGATCGCCTTCAAGCAGTCACGCGAGGTCCCGGTCCACTTGGTTTCCCTGGCGAGGATGGAAGACGCGACGAGGATGACGCCGATGAGGTTGTTGAAATCGTGGGCGGCTCCTCCCGCGAGCCGCCCGAGGGCGTCGAGGCGGTGGCCTTGCTCGACGCGCTTGAGGAGCCCCGCGAGCTCCACCTCCATGATCGCCCGCCGGTGCACCATCTCGCGCACGTCCGCGATCGCCGACCGCACGCCGCGCTGAGCGAGGCCGACGAGCACGCCGGTCATCGCGACCGAGCCGGCGAATACGCGCCACAGAGTGGCGGTCGTCGGCGTCCGCAGGGGCGGCGGCATCAGGTGCGCGCTCTCGAGGTACGCGGCGAAGAGCTCGATCCCGATGCTCGCCAGCGTCAGGGCGCCGGCGGCGCGCCAGTCCCAGAAGAGCGCCGCGGTGGCCACGATGGGCACCATGACGAACGTGCCCGGGCTGCGGACACCGCCCATGAGAAAGACGGTGGCGCTCGCGGTCGCCCAGAAGCCGAGGGTGACGACGATCCCCGCAGTCTCGATGCGCCCGGTCGCCTCCAGGCCGAGACCCACGAGCAGGAAGGCCGCGAAGGCGCCGTACACCGGCCAGAGCGGGTGCGACCCGCGCGTCAACAGAGCGGCGACGAACACGGCGGCCAGGACGGCGGCCGAGGCCCGCAGGACGAAGCCGAGCATCGGCGCGCTCCGGGCGCGGATCTCCGCGGCAATGTCCGCGCCGAGAGCTTCCGCAGAGCTCCTCGAAGCCACAGGGTCCCCCATTTTCGTACTGGGAGAGTAACTCCGCCGGCTCCCTCTCAAAAGGTGGTCTTGAACTCACCCATATCCGGTGAGGGGGCACTCGGCCGCGTCCTCGCCTTGCTCGCGCGTGGCGGCGGGGCCGCGAATGGCGCCGCGGAAGAAGCCTGAAGGGCGGGATCGACCGTTGGCGTTGCCATTGCGGTAAGTGCAGGCGGCGAGGGCGCTGCCGGCGGCGTTGCGACAGGAACGAGCTCCACGGGCGCCACCTGAATCGCCGAAGGCGCGGCGGACGAGGCAGGTGCGGACACTCCCGCCGACGGCGGTGGCCTCTCGAGCGAAACGAATATCGTCACGACGACGAAGACTCCCGCCAGCGCGGCGAACCCGATGCGAAGCCCGAGCGGCTTCGGCGGGACGTATGTTGGATCGGCCGCGCCCCAGCCATCGGGCACCTCGACCAGCGGCAACCCTTTGCGCGAGGGGTCGGTCGCGTCGCGAACCTCGACGGGACCGCGGTCGACCATCACCTTCGGCTGCTCGTCCGGAGACGTGTGCGCGGCGTGGACGGCGTGCTCGGCGTGGTAGGCGGCCGCTGCGTCCCCCGCTGTCCGGGGCATCGTCTTGACGCGATCGGGGCGGGGGCCCGCCATGCCCTCGAGGAGCAACTCGACCGAGTCCTTCGTCTTTCCGGGCGAGGAGAAGACCGAGACGGGCCGGCCCTCGACAGGACCGCCGGCCGGCGGGACGACGACACCCATGGGCTTGCCGTCGAGGTCCTGCGAGGGAGGGCCGACGCCTGGATCGGTCGAGGTGGCGCGCGATCCCGGGGGACGGCGCGCCCCGGGGCTCGAGGGGTCTGTGTCCTGGTCGTAGATGGCCATCCGATCGCCCGCTGTCCGGACTTCTTACCGCCGTTTCGAGCCCGATACCAAGAACCCATCCCGCCCCCCTCCCTGGCGGCTTGACGGCCTCCCCCCTCCCAACCACTCGACGCGGCGCAACGCATGCGTATACATCCCCGGAGCATGACGATACTGGGCGGACTGGGCGGGGGCGGACGCGGCGCCGGGCGAGGCGCCGGGGCAGACGGTCAGGCGGCCGCGAAGGGCGGCGGCGTCCCGTACGTGACGGAGCGCGATTTCGAGCGCGAGGTGCTCCGGAGCGAGCTGCCGGTCCTCATGGAGTTCACGGCCGACTGGTGCCAGCCGTGCAAGGCCATCGCGCCCGAGGTCGAGGCCTTCGCCCGCGAGGTGGAGGGGAAGGCCAAGGTCGTCAAGATCGACATCGACAAGTCGCCGGCGATCGCCCAGCAGCTACGAATTCAAAGCGTCCCCACGTTCATGGTGGTGGCCGAGGGGCGCATCCAGGACGCCGTCGTCGGGGCCATCCGCAAGAAGAAGATGCAGGAGATGCTCGAGCCCTTCTTCCCGCGCGCGGCGGGCGCTATCAAGGCGGCGGAGCTGGCGCAGCTCGTGGCGGGCGGCGCGGTGGTCCCCATCGACACGCGCGATGCAGGCGCGTTCGGCCGGGCCCACCTTCCCCAGGCGGTCAACATGCCCATCGAGGGAATCGAGTCGCGCCTGGCGGAGCTCCACATGCTCGCTGGGCAGCCGGTCCTCTATTGCCGCGGCGGCGACAAGTCGAAAGAGCTTAGCGAGAAGCTCACCGAGCAGGGCATGCCCGTCGCTTTCCTCGAGGGGGGCCTCCTCTCGTGGGAGGCCGAGGGGCTGCCCATCGAGCGCTGAAGCCTGGCCGAGCCTTGCTAGGCTGCCAATGCATGGCCAATCCTTACAGTGTGCGCACGGCCGATGGAGGCGCGCGCCCCCTCTTTGCCGTATATTGAGTAACGATGGTGAGGAGTGACCGGCCCACGGTTCCGCCGTCCTTCGACGTGGATCAGTACGCGAAGGATTCGGACGCCCGTATCGCGCGGGTGAGGGCGCTTCCGGAGTTCGACGAGGTCGAGCGTCCGATGCAGCCGCAGTCCGAGACGCGCCTGGCCACCCGCCCGCAGATCGCGGCCGCCGTGACCGACGAGGGGTGGGCCCGGTCGATGAAGGGCGTGCCGACGATCGTCATGTTGCCCGGGGACCTGATGCGATTGCCGCTCGATCACCGCGCGGGGTTTCTGCTCTCGCTCATGGATGAGTCGATCGACCTCGAGACGCTCGTCGAAGTGTCCGCGATGCCGCGCAAGGACGCGTTGCGGATCGTGCGCGATCTCCACCAGTCGGGGGTGGTGGAGTTTAGGTAGTCCCCTAGCGACCGGCGGCGCGGAGGAGGTGCCGCTGCACGACGGCGAAGAGGGCGAGGACGGGGGCCGACAGGACGACGTTGCCGGCCATCACGATGTTCCAGCGCACGCCCGTGCCCTGCTCGCGCAGGAGCGCCACGCCGAGCGGGAGGGTGCGGACGGAGTCGTCGGTCGTCATCACGAGCGGCCAGAAGTAGTCGCTGTAGTGGAAGACGAAGCTGACGAGGAAGAGCGACACGAGCGTGGGCTTTATCATCGGCGCGACGATCCGGTACACGATCGTCCACTCGCTCGCCCCGTCCATCCGCGCCGCCTCGATGATCTCGTCGGGCACCGAGAGCAGCGCCTGGCGCACGAGGAACGTCCCGAGAGCGCTCGCCGCAAACGGGAGGACGAGCGCGGTCATCGTGTTGACGAGGCGCGTCTTCGCGAACATAAGAAAGACTGGGACGAACGTGGCCTGCGTCGGCACGAGGAGGCACGCGAGGACGACCCCGAACGCATACCGCCGCCCGCCGAACCGCAGCTTCGCGAGGGCGTACCCTGCCGGTAGGGCAAGCGCGATCTGCGCCGCCGCGATGGCCGACGCCATCGCCGCCGTGACGGCGGTATACCGAGCGACGGGCATCGTGGCGAAGACCTCACGGTAGGCGCCGAAGTCGAGGTGCTCCGCGTAGGGCGCCGTGGGGTGGGACATGATCTCCGGCAGCGTCTTATAGGACGTGACCACCATCCACGCGTACGGAAAGAGCCACGCGGCGAGCACGACGCCGCCGAGCGCCACCCAGAGCACGGTCACCGAGCGCCGCTGCGTCATCGCGCCACCCCTGCGCGGGCGCGCCAGACGCGGAGCTGCAGCGCGGCGAGGGCGAGGAGCAATCCGAAGAAGACGACGGTGAGCGCGCTCGCGCGGCCGACGCTGAGGTCGAGGAAGATCTGCTCGTAGACGGCGTAGACGAAGAGCTCCGTCGCGCGCGCGGGCCCTCCCTGCGTCATGATGCGCACGACGTCGAACGCCTGGAAGCTCGTCACGAGGCTCGTCGTCGCCACGAACGCCGCCGTGGGCGCGAGGAGGGGCAACGTGACGTATCGAAGGCGACCCCACGCGCTCGCTCCGTCGAGCGCGGCTGCCTCGTGGAGCGACCGCGGGACGCTCTGCAGCCCCGCCAGGAAGACGATCATGGCGTAGCCCGTCAGCTTCCAGACGCCGACGACGGCGAGCGTAGGCAGCGCCCACCGCGGGTCCCCGAGCGGCGAACCGTGGAGCGCGCGGCCGAAGATGCCACCGTTGCCGTCGAGCATCCACATCCAGAGCAGCGCGACGGCGACCCAGCTGACGACGTAGGCGCTGAAGACGCTCGTGCGCACGAAAGCGAAGAAGCGCCCCGGTCGATCGACGAGCAGCGCCAGGGCGAGCCCGAGCGACATCGTCCCGGCGACGACCATCGTGCTGTACGCGATCGTGCGAAGGGCGATGTGCAAGAGCTCCCCGTGGGCGGCGAGGGCGGCGTAGTTCGACGTGCCGACGAAGCGGGGCGGCGTGAGCAGGTCCCACGAGAAGAGGCTCTCGTACGCGGCGACTCCAATGGGCGCGAGGAAGAAGGCGACGAGCAAGCCGAGCGTCGGGACCAGCATCGCCCACGGGTGCCAGCGCGCGCGGGGGGTCATGCCGGCCTCTCCGCATCGGAACGCGCTTGCTCGAGGAGCATGCGGGCGTCGCGTCCGGTGAGGACGGCGTCCTCGAGGCGCGGCTCGACGATGTCGCGGTCGATCCGGAAGAGCTCGGGCGACCAGGGCCACGGCGCGGCGTCGGCGAGCTGGTCATAGGCGACGCGGTCGTTCGGGTGCCGCTCGTACCAGCGCCCCTGGCCCAGCCGGTCCACCGCGGGGCGGGTGACGGGGAGGTAGCCCGTGCGCGTCGACCACGCGATCGTCTGCTCGGCGTCGCACATCCACCGGACGAATTCCCAGGCGGCGAGCTTCTCCTCCTCGGGTGCCGAGCGCAGAAGGACGAACATCGTGCCTCCGGTGGGCACGCTGGCCCGCACGTGGCGGGGCAACGGCGCGGCGACGACGGGGAACCGCGCGTTGTCCTCGAGGTAGCGGACGTAGGCGGTGCTGCTCCACATCATGGCGATGCGCCCCCCGAGGAAGCTCTCGTTGGACGATTGCCACGCCTGGTAGTCGCGCCCGGGAGGCGGCCGCATCACGTGGTCTTCGCGGACGAGTCGCTGCCAGAAGCGGAGGGCCTCGACGCCGGCATCGCCTCCGAGGGTCATCCTGCCGCCGGGGTCGACGAGGCGCCCACCCGCCTGCCCCACCATCGCGACCCAGTACCACCAGGAGATGGGGACCTCGAACCCCCAGCGAGTCTCGCCGTTCGCGGCCCGCTTGGTGAGCCTGCGCGCGGCGTCGGCCAGCTCCTCCCAGGTGCGCGGAATCTCGACGCGCTCGTCCTCGAGCACGCGGGCATTCGCGAACACGATGGGGGTCGAGCGGTTGAACGGAATGCAGACGAGCGGTTCGCGATCGGCGCCCGCGAAGGACCCGCGCTGGTCGAGGGCCGCGACGAACGGCATGGCGCGCGCTCCTTCATAGGCGTCGAGGGGCTCGAGGACGCCTGCGCGCGCGAGGTAGGGCACGACCTCGAGCACCACGTGCGACAGCGTCGGCGCGGCGCCGGCGGCGAGCGCGGTGCGCAGCTTCGCCAGCGCCTCGAAGTAGTCGCCCTGGTGCACGGCCTTGACGACGATGCGCGACTGGCTCGCGTTGAAGCGCGCGACCAGATCGAGGAGGACTTTGCGGACGAGATCTCCGTACGCGTACCAGAAGGTGACGACGAGCCGGCCGTCCTCGCGCAGGGGGCGCGCCCGCTGGGCGCATCCGGCCATCGTGAGCGCCGCCGACGCGCGGAGCAGATCGCGACGCGCGATCACGCGACCCTCTCGCCGTCGCCGCCGGCGTCGAACACGATCGCCCGCTCCGCGTCGATCGACACGGGGATCCGGTCGCCCCGCCGGTGGGTGTCGAAGCCGCTCGTCCGAGCGCGGATGTCGATGTCGCCGACGCGCACGACGACGTGCGTCTCGGGGCCGAGAGGTTCGACGGCGATCACTTCGCCGTGCTGGTCTCCCTGACCGAGGACGACGTGCTCGGGTCGTACGCCTACCTCGAAGCGCGCGGGCAGCTTGCCGCCCTTCCACGCCACGCGGAAAGGTCCGGCGACGATGGCGTCGGCTTCGACATGCCCGGGCAGGAGGTTCATCCGCGGAGACCCGAGGAAGGTGCCCACGAAGGCCGTGGCCGGACGATCGTAGATCTCCCGCGGCGTCCCGATCTGGAGAACGCGCCCCGCGCGCATCACGGCGATCCGATCGGCGAGCGTCATCGCCTCGACATGATCGTGGGTGACGTAGAGGGCCGTCGCGCCGAGGCGGCGGACGAGCTGCCCGATCTCGATGCGGATGTCGCCCCGCAGCGATGCGTCGAGGTTCGAGAGCGGCTCGTCGAAGAGGAACACGCGGGGCTTTCGCACGATGGCCCGCCCCATCGCGACGCGCTGCCGCTCGCCGCCCGAGAGCTCGCCCGGTCGCCTGTCGAGCAATCGCTCGATGCGGAGCATCGCGGCGGCCTCGTCGACCGCGCGGGCGCGTTGTTCGCGAGGGACGCCGCGCATCTTGAGGGGAAACTCGAGGATCTCGCGCGCCGTCATCTGCGGGTAGAGCGCATACCCCTGGAAGACCATCGCGACGTCTCGGTCCTGCGGCGGCACGCCCTTCATCGGGCGCCCCGCGATCGCGACCGATCCGGCGTCAGGCTCCTCGAGGCCCGCGACGATACGGAGAGCGGTCGACTTGCCGCACCCGCTGGGCCCGACGACGACGACGAACTCGCCGCGTGAGGCGGTGAGCGATATGCCCTCGAGGGCTGCAGGGGGAGCCTGACCGGGGTGATCCGGGGCGAAGCGCTTGGTGACGCCGTCGAGGACGACCTCGGGCTCGGCCATAGGGTCTCCGGGGGTCCTTCGCGTTGCTCAGGACGAGGCTCAGGACGGGCGTTCCGGGGTGGACTCCCGCCACCACTTCTCCGCGCACGCGAGGTCTTCGCGGGTGTCGATCTCCATGTAGCCGCCGTGCGTGTCGACGCGGTGAAACTCCGAGCCGTGCTCGACCATCTCCTGGAACAGATCGATGAGGTAGGCGCGTTCGAACGTGCGCCCCTCGCGCCAGGTCTTGCCGGCGTGGAGGGCGCGGGCCTCGTCGAACGCCGCCGTGATCTCCTTCGCTCCCGCCGCGGTCACCTTGGTGACGCCGATGAACTCTCCGCTCGCGCGCTCGGGCGCGATCCGCCGCGAAAGCTCGACGACGCGCGTCCCCTCGGCGAGCATCTTCTCACCGTCGCTCTCCGGGTGGAGGGTGCGATCGACGTAGCGACGCCGCCAGTCGGTATCGCACGCTAGCACCTTGTCGTGCGGCGACGCCATGAGCTTCTTCACCGTCGACCCGCGATAGACGATGTCGGCGTACGTCGAGACGAACCCGTCTCCGAGGAAGCTTCTCGCGCAGAGGAGCGACGCGAGGATGTTGTTCCGCTCCCAGTCGCGGTTCTCGACGTACGTAAACTCCGGGTAGCGCGCCTTCATCACGTCGGCGCGATAGCCGCAGATGAAGACGACGTCCTTGCGCGCGAACCCCGCGGCGCCGAGCGCGTCGAGGATCCACTCGAGCATGGGTCGACCCATGACGGGGACGAGCGTCTTGGGAATTTCGTCGGTCTCGACCCCGAGGCGGCTGCCCCGCCCCGCACCGATCACGATGGGCCGCATGCGGCGTGGACTCTAGTCGGTCCCGGCGTCGTTCGCCGAGCAGCGGTACGGCGCCTGCATCTGAACCCCGCAGAACTGGAACATCGAGCCGAAGACGCACGTCTGCGCGATGCAGGGGAGGCCGTTTTTGCACTCCGCGTCCTGCTTGCAAAGCTGCGCCGTCGCCTCGCCGGCCGCCGCGGTGCACGAGCCGCCACTCGGTACGTTCTGGCAGGTCGCCGCACCGGCGTACGTCGTCGTGTTCAGGACGCCGCAGCAACTGTCGCCCGCCGCGCACTCGCAGGCGTACTGGCAATGAAACGGCGACGCGCCCGCCGCGCACGACGCGTCGTCGCCCGCCACGCACACCCCGGTTGGCTTGGGGAGAGCGGGCGTGACGCAGCACGTGTTCGAGTGGAGATCGCACGTCGCCGTGCCGTCGCAGACCGGGGGATTGTAGGTGCTGCAGTTGACGCCCTGGCACACGCCGCCGACGCACGTCTGCTGGACCTCGCAGGCATCCCCGTTGCTCTGCCACGTTCCCGTGTCGTCGCAGAGCTGAGGCTGCAGGCCGTCGCACTGGACAGTGCCCGGCACGCAGGTTCCTCCGCAGTTTCCGCCGACCGTGAAGACGGTGCCCACGCAGGCAAAGGTGCACGTCGTCGGACTCCCCCACATGCCGGCAGTGCACGTCTCCACCTGAGTGTCGCTCGTGCATTGCGTCGTGCCCGGCGAGCACGTACCACCGCACGCCCCGCCCACGGCTCCCACGGTGCCGACGCACACGTCTCCGCAGGTCACCGCGGTCTCCCACGCCCCGGCCATGCTGCACGTGGCTTGCTGCGTGCCGCTGGTGCAGGTCGTCGTCCCTGGCACGCATACGCCGCCGCAGGTGGTGCCCACCGTGCCGACTGTACCGACGCACGCGTAGGTGCACGTGGTCGCCGTTTCCCACTGCCCGCTCGTCGCGCAGGTCTCCATCTGCGTGTCGCTCGTGCACATCGTCGTGCCCGGCACGCACACGCCGCCGCAGTTGGTGCCGATTGTTCCGATGGTGCCGACGCACGCGTTCGAGCACGCCGTCGCCGCTCCCCATTGCCCGGTCGTCGCGCAGGCCTCCACCTGAGTGTCGCTCGTGCACATCGTCGTGCCCGGCACGCACACGCCGCCGCAGGTCCCGCCCGCCGCGCCGACGGTGCCTACGCAAGCGTCCGCACACGCCGTCGCCGTTCCCCATTGGCCCGTCATGTCGCACGTCGCCATCTGCGTGTCGCTCGTGCACGTGGTCGTGCCGGGCACACACACGCCACCGCAGTTGGTGCCGACCGTTCCGACCGTGCCGACGCACGCGTCCGTGCACGTCGTCGCCGTTCCCCATTGGCCGGTCATGCCGCACGTCTCCACTTGCGTGTCGCTCGTACACTTTGTCGTGCCGGGCACGCACACGCCGCCGCAGTTCCCGCCCAGCGTGCCGACGCAGACGTTCGTGCACGCGGTCGACGAACCCCACTGGCCGGTCATGCTGCACGTCTCGACGCTCGTGCTGCCGGCGGAGCCATCCGCCGCGACGCACTGGGTGTTGCCGGGGCTGCACGTACCGGCGCATGCTCCGCTGACGCACGCCTGGTTCGTGCAGGGCGTCGCCGCCCCCCACGTTCCGTTCGAGCACGTCTGGATGGCGGAGGTCCCCGAACACTGCGTGGCGCTTCCGGTGCACGCGCCGGAGCACATGCCGTCGGTACAGCCGCTCGCGCAGGCGACAGGGAGCCCCCACGCACCGCTCGCGCTGCACGTTTCGACTCCCTCGCCTCCGTCGCCCGCGCTCGAACACTGGGTCGCTCCCGGAGTGCACGCCTCGGACGAACCTTCGGTGGCGACGTCTTGGCCTGAGTCCTCGGCCGCTGCCTCGCTGACATCGGTGGCTACGCTGTCCGCGACGGTCGAGTCCAAGGGACCCGATTCCAGGGACGTGTCTGCCCCCGAGCTCCCGCCAGAGGACCCGCCCTCCCCGCCGTCGGACTGACCGATCGTCCCACTACCGCCGCCGCACGAAGCGACCACGAGAGTCCCGGCGAGCGCGCCGGCCAGAGCCAACCGAATCCTCAGTCTAGCGTCGATCATGAGACCTCGAGTGCGTGGCCTATCCCCAGCAAGGGGGCGCCGCCTTGCGCCCCCAAGCGAATCCAACCGTGGCACGACCGCGAGGACTCCGCTACCGCGAAACGTGAGGTGGGACACTTACGGAAGGACGGCCACCGGCGGGAGAGGGAGGAAGACTTGGTCGGGCTGCCGCGACAGAGCGCACGTGCCGGTCACGTCGAGGGTGTGAACGGGATACCCCGTGGCCGCCCGGGCCGAGCGATCGCCCACCAGCAGGGCTCCCCGAACCCACGCCAGACCCTCCAGATCGAACCCGGAGGTCGCCAGGGGGGAATTCGCCCCCGTGGCGATCGGAGTGCCCGCGGTGGGGTCGAAGGTAACCAGTGACGTCGCGTTCACGCTCGTCGCGTCGGCGACGATCGCGATGCCGCAGCCGCCCGAGACGACCACCTGGGCCACGCTTCCGCCGAGGTCCGGCTCGCTCACGACGAGCGCCGTCGTCGACGTGGACGTGTCGAAGCGTTCGACGCCCGCCAGCGGTTCGTCCGCCGAGTCGAAGTTGCCCGGCTCGGCGAGCCAGAGGAGCGGACCGTCCTGGAACATCCCAAACGGGTTACGCCCGACGAGCTCGATGTGCGTCTCGACGACCCCGGTGGCGACGTCCACGCGAAGCATCCACGACGGCTGCACCGCCTGGAAGCTCGGCGAGAGGCGCTCGAGCGCCACGAACGCCTTCTCGCCCGCGGGGGTATCGACGATCGCGATGGCGCTCGCGTCGGGGTTGCCGTCGCCCCCGTAGGCCGACAGATCGATCGAGCGCGCGACGGAGCCATCCGGGGCCAGGACCAGCAACGTCGGGACGTCATAGAGGGGCACCCACATCGAGCCATCGCTCGCCACCGCGACGTCCTGCGGATCCGACGATCCGGCCTGAGACGCGACATGCGCGCTGTAGCGCGCCTTGGGCGTCCCGCAGACGGGGTCAATCTCGAAGACGAGGTCCTGGTCGCGGGCGACGAAGAAGGCACGGCCGTTCGACACCGCCAGGGCGGGATCCGCGCCGAGATCGACGCCGAGGTTCGTCGACGTGACTCCATGTGCCAGCGAGAGCGCGCCCACCGCGCTCGACGAGTAGTCGCTGGCGGCCCAGAGCGCGTCGGAGGGTGCACACGCGGGTGACGCGTCGGACGAGGACGATCCGGTCGCGGCGCCGGAGCTGCCGCATGCGACGAGCACTGCGAGGGCGCCGAACGAGCCTCGGGACGCGACGGAGGTGCGACGATTAGCTTCTGTCATCTCGCCTCCGTGGGCGGCTCCGAGAACCGCGCCGTGAAGAGCACGGATCGACCGGGAAGAGGATATTCGTAGTAGTCGCCGATGGGTTCGCGCACAGGGCCGAGGGCACCGCTATACGTGCCCGTCCGCACGTCGAACAGGTTTCGAACATCCACGGCGAGGCGGACGCCACGTGCCACGTCGGCACGCGCGCCCACCGAGGTGAGGACACGCGGCGGAACCGGGATGCTGCCCGAAAGGTCCGCGAACATCCCGCTGACGGCGTCGACTCCGGCGCGGACGCTCACCGGCCCGTGCTGCACGATGGCATCGGCGACGACGTCATTCGCGGGGCGCGCGGGAAGCGGCGGATGCTCGCATGGCCCGACCACCGCCGTGCAGGCCGACTCGTTCTCGGCCGCGAGGGCGGTGTACGACACCCGCAGCTCGAGTGGACCCGTTCGGGCCCGTCCATCGATCTCCGCGCCGAGCATTCGCGCGCGACCGATGTTGGCCGCCTTCGACCGGCCGTACGCGCCCGTCGGAACGAACGTGATGAGATCGTCGGCCCACGTGGCGAACGTGACGAGCTCGATCGCCCCGCGCAGTCGGTCTTGCCCCCGGGAGACACGTCCTCCGGCGTCGACCGTCCAGGCCGACTCCGGGCGCAGCATGGGATCGCCGATGAACGCCCCGCGATCCCCGTAGAGCTCGACGAAGCTGGGGGGCCTCCCCGTCGCTCCGCCGTGAGCCGCAAGGGTGACGCCGTCGAACGGGGCCTCGATCCCGACGTGCCCCGTCGGCCGCAGCTCGTGATCGGACGTGCCGTCGCTGGCCGCATCCACCCAGCCGTCGATCCGTCCCGACCCGGCGAACGTGAGCCGCGTGGCCGGGCGCCACTCGGCGTCGAGCGCCGTCCCCACGGACGCGCGCGTCGCCCCGGGCGGCGACGCCGCGCCGACGTATTCGCCCGGTTCGAAGCGCTCGCCGCTGCCGTCGACATGCGCCTCGAGTGTCGCGTCGCTCGCGGGGTGACCGCGCCATCCGACCGATCCTCCCACCGCGGCGATGGTCTGGTCGGCGCTCGTCGGGCCCAGAATGGTCGACTCGAGCGGGTCCCGCAGGTGGATTCCGTCACGGCGGCCCCACGCTCGCGCGCTCCACGCGCCGGGGCCCGCGGCGCCCGTGAGCTCCGCCGACGCGAGCTGGCGGTCGGAGGCGAGGTTCGAGAAGGGTGTCGGGCCGATGACCGTTCCAGGCAGCTCTTGCCGGCGGTCTTGCGCGAGCAGCGTGACCGTCAGCGCACCGGGGTTCGCGGCACCCCACCGGACCGGAAGGGCGAGCGATACGAGGCCGTTCGCGGCGGCGTGGCCGGCGTTCTCGAGGGTCGTCGAGACGGCGTGGCCGGGTGTGGAGAGGAGCGGATCGTAGTAGGTGAAGTCGCCGTCGGAGCGGGACGCGCTCAAGGCGGTCGCGACTCGGGCGCCCCCGCCGATGTCGCTCACGTTGCCGACGCGCAGTCGTGCCTCGCCGAAGCTGCCCACGCCTGCCCAGGCATCGGTCGCCGCCGGTGCTGTCGCGCGCGGGGGTTCGATGACGAGCGTGCCGCCGAGCGACCCAGGACCGAGCGCGGCCGGGGCGAACGATCGATGCACCTGCGCGATCGCCCCCGGCCAGAGGGGCAGCGTGGCCAGATCGAGCGATGGGTCGGCACCGCCCGTAAGGGGAACGCCGGCCAGAATGATGGCGACCTCACTGGACGACGTTCCCCGGATGCTGAGTGTCGCGAAGGAATCGTCGCCTCCGAAGCGCCGTACGTAGACGCCCGGCAGCGGCTCCACGAGGCTGGCGGCGTCCGTGAGCTCTCGCGCCGAGTCCTGCTCGTCGCCTCGCGACGTCCAGTTGCCGGCCGAGTCTCCTCGCACCAGGACCTCGGTCTGCTGTGCGCGCGCGCCCGTGGCGACGGCGAGGACCGCCATCGCCGCCGGACCGCTGCGAACGACGCGCTGCAAGCGCCTCAGGGGATCTGGGCGTTAACGATCGAAATGGCGTCCAGGTCGAAGCCGTTCGTATCGGCGCGCGACCCGGTCTCGGGGCAATCCTCGTGGGTCTGGTCGACGATCCGCACGTAGCGCGCGCTCGTCACGCCGATGTCGGCGAGGTCGAACGGATCGCCCCCGGAGACGCTCGGGTCGACCGGCGAGATGCCGTTGGACGGAGTGGACAGGACGACATGCCAGCCGGCGCACTCTCCGTAGGGCGGCGACACTCCGGTCCCGTCCGTCGCCTGGGGGTCGATGGTCGGAGTGCACGGGAACGTGGTCCACGTGACGCCGTCGTCGCTCACGCTGACCTCGCCCGGCTCGGCGTAGACGTCGTTCGAGTTTCCGCCGATCCAGAAGGGGTTCTCGAAGACGATGAAGTCGACCCCGGGCCCGTCGACGATCGCGTTCGGCGCGAACGAGACGACGATCGATCCGCCGCTGCCGAGCGATACGACGTCGGTGCTCCCGCGCCCCGTACCGCCCCCGACGGGAGGTCCCTCGACGATCCCCGGCATCGACGACGCGCCGAAGCCCGTGCACTCGGTGGGGTCGAACGACACGACCCCCGTGACGAACCGGTCCGCCGCGAGCGAGATGCCGGCCTCGCCGTCGCTCCCGGCTTCGCCGGAGACGGAAGCACCGTCGCCACCCTGCGCGACGTCCGTAGGGGCGGCGTCATGGGCCCCCAAAGTCGCGTCGGCGTCGTCCGGCCGCGACGATGATGCGTCGAGAGCGGACCCCGGTGTCGACGACGGCGACGCCGAGCTGCACCCGGCGACGACGAAGAGAGCCAGCGCGAGCCGCGCTACGGGGCGGGCCACAGCTGCACTCCCGTCAAGCCGCCGCCCGTCAGCGAGAACGGATCCGACGCGAGCTTCGTGACCGTCCCGGTGGGGACCGTCACGGACACGACGTCGTAGCCCGTCACGTCCCCGCTATCGGGGTCATGGCGCGCGGTCACGCCCAGCAGGTTACCGACACCGTCCCACGCGAACCCATCGGGCGCGTTCGGGATGATGGCCCCAAGCGCCGTCGTCGTCGGATCCCATGTGTACGTCGTGAAGGGCCCGAAGCCGACCTGGACGATCGCGTGATGAGCGTCGACGTAGACGAGCTGCGCCGGGAATTGCTGGGCGGCGGTGAACCCTAGGAGAACGCTGGTCGCGCCCGTGTCCAGCGAGAGCTGGTCCACCTCTTCCCCGACGAGCGTGCTGGTTCCCCCGTCCTCCGTGACGGACGTGCACCCTCCTTGAAGGACCAGCAACCGGTCGGCGACGGCGTCGTACGCCATCGAGCCCTGTCCGAACACCGGGTTTCTTCCCGGCAGCGGGACTCCCGGGCCCCCGGGCCCGCCGTCGAGGGCGACGAGCGAATCGGTCGTCGTGTCGATCGCAATCACCGTGGGAGCCGCCTGGCCGGCGCACGTCAGGTAGCCGGTGCTCGCGTTGTACGAATTCTGGTTGATGTTGCCGAGGAGTACGTAGACCCGCTGCTTGCTCGGGACGTACACGCCCGCGGTCATCTCGAGTGTGCCGTCTCCGCCGGCCTGGACGAGGGCGCTGAGATCGATCGTCTTGAGCGGGAGGCCGCCGTCGACGGCGGACGACGTGTCGATGACGCTGATCGCATTTCTCAGATAAGGCAGCACGTACGCCTTGTCGCCCGCTCCGACGATGACGGCCTGAGGGTTCGCGTTCGAGAAGACGTCGGGGATGTCCTCTGCCACGTTCCACGACGAGTCCACCAGCCACGGCTTGGCGGCATCGAGACGCGCGACGACGTCGACGCCCTGCTCGAGCAGCCACGGAGCGGTCGTGCCCACGTACGTCGTCCCCGCACCTGTGTACTCGAACCTGCCCGCAACCGAGCTCGACGCCAGGTCGAAAGCGACGACCTCGCCGGGGTCGTCACCCACATAGGAGTTGTACGAGAGGAGCAGTCGGGAGGGGACCCCGGCGTCCTGGGTGCTTCGATCGCCGGCGGCGTCGCTGATGGGCGCGTCGCTGATGGGCGCGTCGCTGACGGGCGCGTCGTTCGCCGCAGCGTCGCCGCCCTGCGCATGCGCGTCGCCCGTCGCCACGTCGCCGGTGCTCGCGTCGGTCACCGCCCCGTCGGCACCTGCCTCGCCGGTCGGCGGGGAACTCGAGTTGTTCCCGCTGCTACAAGACAAAAGTCCGCCCTCGGTGCTCGTCAAGAGCACCGCAAACACAATCGCTCGACTACGCATTTCTGGACCCCTTGGAACACGCCGACCCCGGCGTGACGGTTGGAGAAGCGCGTGCAGTGGGCCCGGTCTCCGGACTTCCAGGTGTGTCGCGTCGCGACGCCTCCCTCGGACCCTTCCCGGAGCGGTGAGGCTCCAGTGGCTGTGTCCGAGTTCGTCCCTGGTTACCGTGGCGGGGGCCGTGCCGGACTCTCACCGGCTTCCCTACGACCCAGCACGGTGGCGCCGCCCCCGGCGAACCCGCCGGAAGTTTTCAACGCCACGAACGGGGTCATACGCGCGTCCCCGGTGCTCGTCAACGCTGGTTAGTTATGCTTCTCCCCTCAATGGCCCGGGAGCTCACGCTAGGCATCGTCACCGATCTACACTTCGGGCCCGAGGCGCTCTTCGGCGGTAAGCTGCGAAAGCTGACGCGCCAGGCGGGGGATCTGGCGCGCGACTTCGTGCGTCGCATGAACGAAGAGGTGCACCCGGACCTCGTCGTCAACCTCGGCGACGACATCGAGGACGAGTCGCGCGAGGCCGACCTCGCACGCTACGGCGAGTGCCAGGCGATCCTGCGCGGCGCGCACGCACCGCTCGTGAACGTCGCCGGCAACCACGACCTCATCTACATCAACCGGGACGACCTCAATCGCTTCTGGCAGCGCACGGGGCCGCTCTACTACGCGTTCGACCAGGGCGGCTGGCACTTCGTCGTCCTTCACACGATCGAGAGGAAGGACGTCGACGTTCGCATGCCGGAGCCGCAGATGGAGTGGCTGCGCGCCGACCTGATGACCCCGGGCCCGCCGGCGATCGTTCTGATGCACCACTCGGCGAGCGAGCAGTCGCTGGACGACGCGCGATGGTGGCCAGGTCGAGCGCACCTGGCACTCGTGAAGGAGCGGGCGGAGATCCGTCGGATCTTCGAGGAGAGCCGCCGCGTTCGCGCGGTGTTCAACGGGCACCTGCACTGGAACCACTTCGACGTCATCGCAGGCATTCCCTACGTGACGGTGCAGAGCCTGATCGAGAACGTGGAGGACGACGCTCCCGGCCGCCCCGCCGCAGCCCACGCCGTCGTGACGCTCGACGATCGGCGGATGGTGGTGAGAGTCCGGGGCAACGATCCGGCGCGGTATCA